>ENA-ORUB01002556-ORUB01002556.1-human-gut-metagenome-genome-assembly--contig:-NODE-2556-length-16927-cov-3.698791_pt1 | contig 16927 bp, 14 predicted proteins | sample MGYA00241918_ERZ509200 | MGnify/ENA primary metagenome ERZ509200 (study PRJEB26280, sample SAMEA2338853) | human gut metagenome | biome: human gut; feature: human-associated habitat; material: faeces... | reverse complement strand
CCGGGACGGCGTACTTCTCGCCCGATGCGCCGGCCACCGCGTCGATTCCGGTATCGTCGCCGTCCTGCCCGGCGGGCTCTTTGTGCAACGAAGAGAGGGTGGCGGGGAAGGCCTGCGAAGCCGCAGCCGGAAGGATGCTCCCGCTGAGCAGCAGTGCGGTCAGTAAACAGAACGTAGCGATAGGTCTCATCGGATTCGGGTTCAATCAAGTCTTATAGCTGTCGGAGCCATGCGCCGGGGTATTTTTGTTGCGGCTCCGGAGGCGGACAGGCAGTCGTAACAAAGATAGCTTTTTTGTCGCATTCCCGCACTCATTCAGGAAGGTTCGTTTTGCTTTTCGTCGGGCGGCAAGCCGTCCGAGGGTTGAAGAAAAAATGCGGAAGGCGGGCGAAAGTGCCGTTTTTTTCGTTACCTTCGCATTGCGGAAGAGCGCCCGGATGAGGGCGCGCGTCCTGCCAGGCAGCCCGGAAGGCCTGCGGGCCCCCGGAGAGTATCCACCAATTTTGACGCTGTATGGATGATGACGCGAACCCGGATAGTCGCCGTTTCTTACCTCAATACGATACCTTATATATACGGTATTACCCGTGCGGGCGGCAGCCTGCGCGAAGGGTTGTTGCTGTGTCCGCCCAGGCTCTGCGCGGAGGCGCTGCGCACCGGGGAGGCCAATGTGGGACTGATCCCGGTGGCCGCCATTCCTGAAATTCCCGACCTGCAAATCATTACCCCCTTCTGCATCGGCGCCAGCGGCCCGGTGCGTACCGTCGTGCTCGCGTCCGACTATCCCGTTGAGGAGCTCGACACGATCTGGCTCGACAGCCATTCGCGCACATCGGTGCGGCTGGCCCGCATCCTCGCGGCCGAAAAGTGGGGTATCGCCCCGCAGTGGCGCCCGCTGACCGACTATTCGTTCGGAACCGGTGCAGCGGCCGGCACACACGGAACAATCCCCGCGGCGGAAGCAACCGGGACAGGCGGTGCGGCCGGAACTGGAACTGGAACTGGAACCGAGTCCGGCACCGGCAAGTCCGGCTATATCCTGATCGGCGACAAGGTGTTCGACCACGAGGCGCGGTTCCGCTACCTGTACGACCTCTCCGACGAGTGGCGCGCGATGACGGGGCTGCCTTTCGCGTTCGCCGCGTGGGTGGCGCGCGGGGAGGTGCCGCAGGAACGGGTTTCGCAGCTCGAAGAGGCCCTTCGTTACGGAACGGCGCACATCCCCGAAGCGGTGGCGTGGTCCGGGTATGCCGCGCGGCCTTACGCCTGTGATTACCTGATCCGAAATATCGACTTTGTGCTCGACGCGCCGAAGCGCCGGGCGATGGAACTATACTGGCAACTCGGACGGCGGTACGACCCCCCGTCCACCCCCGGCTGAGGCGCCTTGGGGCGCTGAGGCCGTTTCCCGGCAGATCTGGCGTACTGGATGCCGGAGCGGGGAACGGTAGCCGCCGAAGGAAGCACCCCGGACGGCGCGGAAACCGCCCGGGAGGCGGGTGCGGCGGGGAGCCGCAGAGTACAACCGTAAAGAGCCGAAGCCATGATTACCATCTACCTCAAGCAATTCAACAAGATCGTCCGCAACGCCGACGTCAAGCTGTTCGACGAACTGGGTTACGACGACATTCTGTGGATCGACCTGCTCACCCCTTCGATCAAGGAGCAGAAGGCGGTCGAAAACTTCATGGAGATCAACCTCCAGACCCAGCAGCAGGTCGAGGAGATCGAGAGTTCGTCGAAATACTCCGAAACCGAGAATGCGATCATCTGCAACTCGAACTTCTTCATGCCCTATACAGAGACCTTCGCCATCGAACCGGTCTCGTTCATCATCGCCGAGGGGGTGCTCGTCTCGGTGCGCAACGCCGAGTTCCGGACCTTCACCGAGGCGGCCAAGCGTCTGCAGATGAACTACCGCGCCTATGCCACCGGCTACCATGTGCTGGTGTCGATCCTCGAGGTGCGCATCGACTACGACGCCGACCTGGTCGAAGCGCTGGCCAAGAACATCGCCGCGCTGAGCAAGGAGGTGAACATCAGCGAACAGATCGGCCGCGAAACCCTCCAGCGCATCAGCCACCTGCAGGAGAATACGATGCTGATCCGCGAGAACATCTTCGACCGGCAGCGGGTGCTGTCGGGCATCCAGCGCAGCGAACGCTTCCCGAACGACGTCTATCCCCGCCTGACGCTGATGATCAAGGACGTTAATTCGCTGATCAGCCACGCCGACTTCAGTTCCGAACGCCTCGACTACCTGCAGGACACGGCGCTCGGTCTGATCAACATCGAGCAGAGCAACGTGACGAAGATCTTTACCGTCGCGGCGCTGTTCTTCATGCCGCCGACCATGATCGCGAGTATCTACGGCATGAACTTCGCCTACATCCAGGAGCTGCACTGGAAGTACGGTTATCCGTTCGCGCTGGGGCTGATGGTGGTCGTCTCCGCGCTCACGTACCTGTTCTTCCGCTGGAAAAAGTGGCTGTAACCCCTCCGCCGCGGGAATTTGCTCCTTGGACAATGAATGTCTGCGGGTACCCGCAAAGGTCCCGCGTGTCGGCCGGTACTGGCCGGGCCGGTGTTGCGGATCCCTCCTCGGCAGGATGCCGGCTCCGGAATGTTCCCGGCCGGCCGGAGACTATTTGTCCCCCGAAAGCCGGGATTTGTGGTCTGGGAGCCGAAAAAATGAGGATTCTTCGGGGATTAGTTGCTTGGTTTTGAAAAAAATATTAGTTTTGCAATCGCTTTGAGAAGACTTTCTTCTGAGGGGGGAAGTAGCCAAGGCGAAAAAAAACAAATAAATTACACGAAATGGGTTATTTAGAATCAGACAAAAAGCAGGAGCTTTTTGCAAACTACGGGAAGTCTAACACCGACACCGGCTCGGCAGAGAGCCAGATCGCGCTGTTTTCCTACCGTATCAGCCACCTCACCGAACACATGAAACAAAACAAGCACGACTATGGCACGCAGCGTTCGCTGCTCCGCCTGGTGGGTAAGCGCCGCCGTCTGCTTGACTATCTGAAGAAGGTGGATATCGAGCGGTACCGGGCCATCATCAAGGCTCTGAACCTGAGAAAATAGCCGCGCACCGTATGCGCAACGAGATGAATGGGGCTGTCCTTACCGGGGACAGCTTTATTCTCTTTTAAAAAAGCCGTCCGGACCGCCCGGAAAGGGCCGGAATCGCCCGGGCTTTCCGGGCGGGCCGGAGCAGGCGGGCAGCGCGCTCCGGACGATTCCGGGGCGGATAGGCCCGGGAAGTTGTGAGAGTGCCGGGACTGAAGGCGCGCAGACGGAAAAATGGACGAAGCAGAGACAAGAGACAGAAAACAAATAATTAACAGGACAAAGGATGTTGTATAATGCCACACAGAAGGTGATTCAGCTCAGCGGAGGCCGCGAGATCGTCATCGAAACAGGAAAATTAGCGAAGCAGGCCGACGGGTCGGTCGTTGTGAAACAGGGGAACACGATGCTGCTGGCCACCGTAGTTGCCGCCAAGGAGCCCAAACCCGACTGCGATTTCATGCCGCTGTCGGTCGAATACAAAGAGAAATACGCCGCTGCGGGCCGTTTCCCCGGAGGCTTCCTCAAGCGTGAGGCCCGCCCTTCGGATTACGAAATCCTGGTTTCGCGATTGATCGACCGCGCGTTGCGCCCGCTGTTCCCTTCGGATTTCCACGCCGAGGTATTCGTACAGGTCAACCTCATCTCGGCCGACAAGGACATTATGCCCGACGCGCTGGCCGGACTGGCCGCTTCGGCGGCGCTGGCCGTATCGGACGTGCCGTTCGCCGGCCCGATCTCCGAGGTGCGCGTTGCCCGCATTAACGGCGAGCTGGTGATCAATCCCACCTTCACGCAGAATGCCGACGCCGACCTGGACATCATGGTAGGCGCCACCTACGACAACATCCTGATGGTCGAAGGCGAAATGAAAGAGGTTTCGGAAGCCGAGATGCTTGAAGCGATCAAGTTTGCGCACGCCGAAATCAAAAAGCACTGCCAGGCCCAGATGGAATTGAGCAAGGAGCTGGGCAAAGACGTGAAGCGCACCTATTGCCACGAGACCAACGACGAGGCCCTTCGCGAGAAGGTGATCGCCGAAACCTACGACAAGGCTTACGCCATTGCCCGCGAACGTTCGGCCAAGCACGAGCGCAGCGACAAGTTCGATGCGCTGGAGGAGGAGTTCTGCGCACAGTTCTCCGAAGAGGAGCTTGCCGAGAAGCGCCCGCTCATCAAGCGTTACTTCCACGACGACGTATTGAAGAAAGCGATGCGCAACATGATCCTCGACGAGGGGATCCGCCTCGACGGTCGCTCGACCACCGAGATCCGCCCGATCTGGTGCGAAGTGGGTTACCTGCCCTGCGCGCACGGTTCGGCCATCTTCACCCGCGGCGAGACGCAGTCGCTGACGACCGTCTGCAGCATGGCGACCGTCGCGCTCAACACCGCCAAAAGCAGATCGACGACGTGTTGTTCAAAGGTTCGGAGCAATTCGTACTGCACTACAACTTCCCGCCGTTCTCCACCGGCGAGGCCCGTCCCGCACGCGGCCTCTCGCGCCGCGAGATCGGCCACGGCAACCTCGCCTGGCGCGCCCTCAAACCGATGGTTCCCGTCGGAGAGGAGAATCCCTACGCCGTACGCGTGGTGTCGGACATCCTCGAGTCGAACGGCTCGTCGTCGATGGCTACCGTCTGCGCCGGTACGCTCGCGCTGATGGATGCCGGCGTCAAGATCAAAAAACCGGTTTCGGGTATCGCGATGGGTCTGATCACCGACACGAAATCAGGAAAATATGCCGTGTTGTCGGACATCCTCGGCGATGAGGACCACCTCGGCGATATGGACTTCAAAGTGACTGGTACTAAGGACGGTATCACTGCCACCCAGATGGATATCAAGGTCGACGGCCTCTCGTACGAGGTGATGGCCAACGCATTGGAGCAGGCCAAACAGGGCCGCATGCACATTCTCGGCAAGATTCTTGAAGCTATGCCTGCACCGAGGGAGGACTACAAACCTTTCGTGCCGCGTATCGTCCAGATCACTATCCCGCAGGAGTTTATCGGCGCCGTGATCGGCCCGGGCGGCAAGGTGATCCAGGAGATCCAGAAGACCACCGGAACGACCATCACGATCACCGAGAAGGACAGCAAGGGTTTCGTGGACATCTTCGGCGAGAACAAGGAGGCGCTCGATGCTGCGCTCGACCGCATCAAGGGTATCGTAGCGATTCCGGAGGTAGGCGAAATTTATACGGGGAAAATCCGTTCGATCGTCGCTTTCGGCGCGTTTGTTGAGATCATGCCCGGTAAGGACGGCCTGCTGCACATCTCCGAGATCGGCAACAAGCGTTACGAGACGATGGAGGAGACCGGACTCAAGGAAGGCGACACGATCGAGGTGAAACTCATCGGGTTGGATCCCAAGAACGGCAAACTCAAACTCTCCCGCAAAGTGCTGCTTCCGGGCGGCGAAAAGTCCGAGGAGAAGGGCGAAGGCCGTCCTGAACGCCGCGAAGGCCACCACGCTCACCGCAGGGAGGAACGCAAATAGGGATAAACGATAGATTGTGAACCGAAAGCGCTGCAGCGCGCACACCGAAAAAAAATCGGAAAAGCTTGAGGTTTTCCAAAATATATTTCTATTTTTGTGGCTACCAATGCGATTAGTGCAAAACGAAAGAGAATACATATTTAATTAACTTTAAAACACTGATTATGAAAAGGTTTGTAAAAGTAAGCTTGATGCTCGCTTCTGCAGCGGTCCTGCTCTCCAGCTGTAACTGCTACAAGAAAATGGCAAAAAACGCTGACGATGTGAACATCACCTGCACGCCGACCGTGCTGTCGCTGAAGGGTAATACCGTTTCAGCCGATATCACCGTTACCTACCCCGCCGCCTACTTCAACAAGAAGGCGGTCCTGAAGGTGACCCCCGTTCTGGTATTCGAAGGCGGTGAAATCACCGGTACTCCGAAGTACGTTCAGGGCGAAAAGGTGAAAGACAACTACACCGTTATTGCCAAAAAACAGGGCGGCTCTTACACTCAGACCGTGACTTTCCCGTACGATTCTCGCGCTGACCTCTGCACGATGGAGCTTCGCGTGGAAGGCAAATGCGCCAAGGGCAAGCACAGCGAATTCACCCCGATCGCCGCTATCCCGGTGGCCCAGGGCATCAGCACCATCCAGAAGCTGGCTGACAACGCTGCCGGCCTGGCCATCATGCCGGACAACTTCAAACGCGTGACGACCATCTCTCAGGGTGCCGAGATCATGTACCTGATCAACCGTGCGAACGTTCGCAAGGGCGAGCTGACCAAAGAGCAGATCAAAATGTTCGAGGATTTCGTGAAAGAGTATTCGAACAAAGACCGCGCAACGCTGGGCAACATCTACGCCAAGGGTTACGCTTCTCCCGACGGCCCGCTGGCTTTCAACGACAAACTGTCGAAAGAGCGTAGCCAGACTGGCCAGAAGGCTATCAGCGAGAAGCTGAAAGACGTGAAAAACGCCAAGTACGACATCGCCGCTTACGGTGAGGACTGGGAAGGTTTCAAGGAACTGGTTTCCGCATCGGACATCAAGGACAAGGATCTGATCCTGCAGGTTCTGGCCATGTACGACAACCCCGTGAAACGTGACGAAGAGATCCGCAACATGTCGTCGGTATTCGACGTACTGGCTAAGGAGATCCTGCCGCAGCTGCGCCGCACGAAACTCTCTGCCGACGTGGACATCGAAGGCCGTACCGACGCTGAGATCCTGGCTGCCGTTTCCGGCAACATCGACGTGCTGAACGAAGAGGAGATGCTTTACGGTGCAACGCTGACCGGCGATGCCGCCCTGAAGATCAAAGCTTACAAGGCTGCCGCTACCAAATTCAACAGCGCCCGCGGTTACAACAACATGGGTGTGGTTCTGGGTCAGACCGGCAAAGCCGGCGAGGCTAAGAGCGCTATCGAGAAGGCCGCTACGTTGAGCAACGACCCGATCATCAGCAACAACTTGGGTGTTCTGGCCCTGATGAACGGCGACGTGGCCAAGGCTAAGAGCTACCTCTCCGCACTGAGCATCCCGCAGGCTCGCAAGAGCATGGGTCTGGTGAACCTGGCTGAAGGCAACTACGCTGAGGCTGCCCGCGCACTGGACGGCTACAACCTGGCTGTCGCAGAGGTGCTGAACGGCAACCTGGCAAAAGCTAAATCGGTTCTGAGCGGCGACAACTCCGCACAGGCTGACTACCTGAAAGCCATCATCGCTATGCGTGAAGGCAACAGCAGCTCGGCTATCGCCAACCTGAAGAGCGCCATTTCGAAGAACAGCGCTTACAAGGCTAAAGCTGTCAAAGACGTAGAGTTCGCGAAACTGTTCGGTACCACCGAATTCCTCGCCCTCTAATCTTTAGCGAAGGACTGCGCCCGTCCGGAAGGAGAAGCGCAGGATGAAACGAGCAGGCCGCCCATCGGGCGGCCTGCTTCATTTTTTGTTTTACCGGGCCGTTGTCGGGTCCGTGAAAACCGTATTGGATGTGGGGTCGGACCGGGAGCGGTACGCAAGTGGTGAAACCGGCGCAGTCCTGCGGTCGTACGGGAATCCGGATCGGTTGCAGCGGAAGTAGGGAATGGCGGCCATTTTCGGCACGGTTTTTTCAGCATCGAAAGTGTTGATTAAAAAGCGTGTGCAATGGTTGAAAGTATTGTGGTCAAAGTCCTGGTCGGAATGCTGGGGGTCCTCTTTTTCCTGCGGATTTCGGGGAAGACGCAGATGGCGCAGCTCACGCCGCTCGATTCGGTCAATGCATTCGTACTCGGGGCATTGGTCGGCGGCGTGGTGTACAATCCGGACCTCTCGGCCTGGTACATGGTCCTCGCGCTCGGCGTCTGGACCGTGTTCAACCTGTTGATCCGCTTCCTGCTGCGCTTCAAGCACCTGCGCAGGCTGATCAAGGGCGATACGGTGATGATCGTGCAGGGCGGCAAGATCAACCTGAAGGAGTTCCGTCGCAACGGCCTCGAGATGGAGCAGTTTCGTACTATGCTGCGTGAAAACGGTATTTTTTCGATGTTCGAAGTGGATGAAGTGCGCTTCGAGACGAACGGCCGGCTGACGGTTTCACGGCGCGGCGACCGTTTGCAGTCTTACCTGCTGGTGAACAACGGCGCCGTGCTGGAGAGTTCGCTGCGCAGCGCCGGACAGACCGCGGAGTGGCTCGCCGAAAATCTCCGTAAACTGGGGTACGACACGCCTTCGGACCTGTTTTGTGTCGAGTGGACGCCTTCGCAGGGATTTTACATACAGCCCAAAAACGAACCGGATGCTGCGACGGGAGCCGTGTCCGATCCGGTAGAGACGGTTTGTAACTGATTGTCCCGTCCTTTCCGGATTCTTGCCGGTGAAAAGGATCGGAAGGCTTTGCGGCAGGATATCCCATGCCCTGTGCCGCCGCGAATATCGGCGCAGGGGGGTGATGGAAATCCGTTCGGAAGCGGCAGGCTGCTTCCGGGTGAATGCCTCTATATATTGAACATTAATGCAGAAGAACGATTATGAATACAAGTGAATTCGCTCAAACTTTGTTGCATTGGATCAAAGAATTTCTCTCGTGGATAGGTATTCCGAGGCACATGCTCGATCAGCTGGACGAGGCGCTGTTCCTGGTCCTGATCGTCGTGATAGCCTTCGCCTTTGCTGCTATCGTTCATACCTTGGCCGTGCGTTTTACCCGGAGGATATTGGAACGTAAGAATGTCAGCTTCCTCGGTTCGTTGGCCAAATATAACGTATTGCGGAAACTGACGGCCATTATCCCACCCCTGATGGTTTCGGCCCTGCTGCCTTTCGCTTTCGACAGCAAATCCGAGTGGTACGTCGTCAGTGAGAAAGTTACGTGGATCTATTTTTTCATCGCATTGATCTTCTCCGTCAATGCGATATTGAATACGGTGGGGGATGCGCTGAAAAGTGAACAGCAGCTGCAGAACCGCCCGATGAAAGGCTTTATCCAGATCTTCCAGGTGATTTTTTCCTGTATCGCCGTGATCGTCATCGTCTCCATCCTGATCAACAAATCGCCGTTCAACCTGATTACGGGACTGGGCGCTTTTGCCGCCGTCCTGATGCTGGTCTTCAAGGATACCATTCTGGGTTTCGTTGCGGGAGTGCTGATTTCGCAGAACGATATGGTCCGTATCGGCGACTGGATAGAGATGCCGCAAAACAATGTGAACGGGGTTGTGACCGATATCTCCCTGAATGTCGTCAAAGTCCGGAATTTCGATAATACGATCGTTACCGTTCCCCCCTATTCGCTGGTATCGGGCTCTTTTATCAACTGGCGGGGCATGAGCGACTCCGGCGGTCGCCGCATTATGCGCGAATATGCGCTGAAACTCGATTACATAAAACCCTGTACGCCGGAATTCCTGGAGAAGATGAAGGCTTTCGACGACGAGCTGGCGCAGTTCATCACCGGCAAGCAGCAACAGGCCGCCGAAGGCCGGGTCGCCAACACGGATAACCCCGCCGGGTTGGTGAACGGTACCATCGATACCAATGTCGGTTTGTTACGGGCTTATATGGCCCTGTATCTGAGGCGCCATCCCTTTATCAACAAGGATCTGGACCTGATGGTGCGCACGCTGGCCCCGACCGGGAACGGACTGCCCGTGCAGATTTACTGCTTTTCCTCCAACAAGAACTGGCCGAGCTATGAGTCCATTCAGGCCGAGATCATGGAACATTTCGTATCCGTATTGCCGGTGTTCGAATTGTATGCGTTCCAGAGCGCCGATGCGCGTGATACGATCATCAGCGGTTTGATCGAGTCCGGGAAAGTCGATTTGTCGGCTGTCGGGGGGATCCCCTGGCTCAGCGTGCTGCCGACAGGAGGCCAGGAGTCACACGGGGAGCCGGGAGCGACAAAAAATTAGATCGTCCCTTCTTTATGTGCCCGTACCTTCGCATGGGGCTTGGGTACACTTTGGGTACACGGTGCGGGAGCCGGTCGGTTCTCCTTTGTGCGTCAGCTCGGTCTCGCTTCGCGTGTTAGCTGTTCAGCGCGGAACCCGCCCTGAACCAGCCGATCTGCTGCTCGTTGTAGGTGTGCAGCGCCTCGAAGCTCTCCGAGGTGCCGTCGCTGTGCAGCAGCGTGATCGTCATGCGGCTGCCGGGTGCGAACGTTTTGAGTCCGGTAACCGAGATGCGGTCGTCCTCGCGGATGCGGTCGTAGTCGGCTCCGTCGGCGAAGGTGAGCGCCAGCATGCCCTGTTTTTTGAGGTTCGTCTCGTGGATGCGCGCGAACGATTTGACCAGTACGACCTTCGCGTTCAGGAAGCGCGGTTCGAGCGCCGCGTGCTCGCGCGACGACCCTTCGCCGTAGTTCTCCTCTGCGACGATGATCGAGCCGATGCCCTGCGCCTTGAGCTGTTTGGCTACGGCCGAAACGCCCTCGTATGCGCCCGTGAGCGGGTTCAGGACGCTGTTCGTCTGGCCGTTGAAACGGTTTACGGCTCCCATCAGCAGGTTGTCCGAGATATTCTCCAGGTGGCCCCGGAAGCGCAGCCAGGGACCTGCCATCGAGATGTGGTCGGTCGTGCATTTGCCTGCGGCCTGGATCAACAGGCGCAGCTCCGTGAAGTCGCCCCCGTCCCACGGCGCGAACGGTTCGAGCCGTTGCAGCCGTTTCGACTGCGGGTCGATCGCCACCTCGCCGCGGTTCGCGGCGTCGGGCGCGATGTAGCCGTTATCCTTCACGCCGAAGCCCTGGCGCGGCAGCTCGTCGCCCTGCGGCGGGTCGAGGCGCACGGGTTCGCCCTTTTCGTTCGTGAGCGTGTCGGTGAGCGGGTTGAAAGTCAGGTCGCCCGCGATCGTAAGTGCCGTCACCAGTTCGGGCGACGCGACGAAGGCGTGCGTGTTGGGGTTGCCGTCGGCGCGTTTTGCGAAGTTGCGGTTGAACGACGTGACGATCGAGTTCGGGCGCGTCGGGTCGTCGGTGTGGCGGGCCCACTGCCCGATGCAGGGGCCGCATGCGTTGGCCATGATCACGCCGCCGATGGCGGTCAGGTCCCCCAGGATGCCGTCGCGCTCGGCCGTGTAACGAACCTGCTCCGAGCCCGGGTTGATGATGAACTCCGCTTTCACTTTCAAATCTTTGGTTTTGGCCTGGCGCGCCACCGAAGCGGCGCGGCCCATGTCCTGGTACGAGGAGTTCGTGCAGGAACCCACCAGGCCGACCTCCATCTGCTGCGGGATACCCTTTTCGCGGACGAAGGCGCCGAATTCGGAGATCGTGTGCGCAGCGTCGGGCGTGAACGGACCGTTGATATAGGGTTCGAGCGCCGAAAGGTCGATCTCGATTACGCGGTCGTAATACTTTCCGGGATCGGCGGCTACCTCGGCGTCGGCCCGCAGGTTGTCGCCGAGCGCGTTCGCACCGTCGGCCACTTCGGTGCGGCCCGTCGCCCGCAGGTAACGTTCCATCGCCTCGTCGTAGGGGAAGAGCGAACAGGTGGCGCCCACTTCGGCGCCCATGTTGCAGATCGTGGCTTTGCCGGTGGCCGAGAGCGCCGCCGCACCGTCGCCGAAGTATTCGATCACGGCGTTGGTGCCTCCCTTGACGGTGAGGATGCCGGCCAGTTTCAGGATCACATCTTTCGGCGAAGCCCATCCGCCCAGTTTTCCGGTGAGCTTCACGCCGATGATCTTCGGCATCTTCAGCTCCCAGGGGATGCCCGCCATCACGTCGACGGCATCCGCGCCGCCCACGCCGATCGCGATCATGCCCAGGCCCCCGGCGTTGGGGGTGTGCGAGTCGGTGCCGACCATCATGCCGCCCGGGAACGCATAGTTCTCCAGCACGACCTGGTGGATGATCCCGGCGCCGGGCTTCCAGAAGCCGATGCCGTAGCGGTTCGACACGCTGCTGAGGAAGTCGTACACTTCGCGATTCGCACTGTTGGCCGTGGGCAGGTCTTTGTCCGCGCCCATGTCGGCCTGGATCAGGTGGTCGCAGTGCACCGAGGCGGGGACGGCCGAACGGTCGCGTCCGGCGTTCATGAATTGCAGCAGCGCCATCTGCGCCGTCGCGTCCTGCATCGCCACGCGGTCGGGACGGAAATTGACGTAGTCCGTGCCGCGGACGTAGGCGTGCCCGATGGGCAGTTTCGTCCCGTCGGCGTCGAACAGGTGCGCGTAAAGGATTTTCTCGGTGAGTGTCAGCGGCGTGCCGGCGGCCTTGCGGGCGGCATCGACGCGGTTGGCGAAGGTTCCGTAAACGGTACGGATCAAATCGAGGTCGAACAGCATCTTTTCTATCGTTTGTCGTTTGTGTTTTGTGTCGGTTCTTTGGCGGGTAATCCGGCTCCATCCGCAGGCGGGGTGCCCTTCCCGCCGGACGGCTCCTCTTGGAACGGTTCCTTTTGAGATGGCGGTGCCTCCCGGGTGCCGGCGGCTTCTGTGCCGGGGGATGTCGTGCCGGCGGCTTTGGCCCGTGTGTTTCCTGGTGCAGTGCTTTCCGGTAGGATGCTTTCGGGGGAGAGTTTGCCTGCGGCGAGCGCATGGCGGTAAATCTCTTCCCGTTTCCGGTCGCGGGCCACCGTGCAGAGCGTCACCAGCAGGTCCGGATCCGGGCAGCTGACGATGTAGATATCTTCGTAGATGTCCTCGATCAGCACCAGCTGCTTGCGTTCGGTCGTGTACAGCTTGCAGATCGTCCAGTCGCTGAGGTGGAACCAGTAGCCGAAGTAGCCGCCGAAACCGTAACTGCCCAGCAGCGGGATCATTCGCCGGAAATGGCTGCGGTCGATGCGCCGGACCGTCTCGATCTCCTCGACGTGGATGCGCGTCAGTTCGACGATGCAGTGGATCTGGAGCGTGTCGTCGTCGATGGTGAGGTAGCGCGGGAACGACAGCACGAACAGCGTGATGATACAGAGCAGCAGCAGCAGGAACCAGGCCGGAAGGTAGGCGCCTCCCCAGATGAAGTGGAACCCGACGAAAAGTGCGGCGATCGCGGCGAAGGTCCCCCACGTGATGCGGCGGCTGCGGCGGTCGAGGCGGTATTTGAATTTCGTAGCGGTCATCTTCCGGTAGGGCAGTCCGTTTAAGAAACGTTTGTGTGCTGAATTTGTTGCGGCCTGTTGCGGCTCGTGTCCCGGCGTTGGGTCCGGAAAGTTCCCGCCCGGCTTTTGGGCACCGAGTCTTTTCAGCGCCGGATGGGGCTCTTCCCGGGCCACTCGTTTCCGGAGAGCTTCCGGGGCTTATGTTTTACTCTACCTGAGAGGGGTTTCCGTTGTCCGTGTCGCCGTTGTCCGTCGCGGGCGGGGGAAGTTCGCCGAAGTATTCGCGCACCGAGCGTTCGAAGTGGCGGATCGTCTCCTCCATCGTGACGAAAGACTTGCCCCCCGCAGCGTTGCGGTGGCCGCCGCCGCCGAAGTAGCGGCGTGCGAAGACGTTGACGTCCACGTCGCCGCGCGAACGCAGCGAGACACGGATGTCGCGGTGCGTCTCGATGAACATCGCCGAAAGGTTGATTCCCCGGATCGAAAGCGGGTAGTTGACGAATCCCTCCGAGTCGCCCTGCTTGAAATTGAACCGGCGCATCTCCTCCTCGGTCAGCCCCACGTAGGCGGTGCCGTGCTCCCACAGCAGCTTCATCTTGTCGTTGAGCACATAGCCCAGCAAACGCATGCGTCCCTCCGAGAAATTGTTGTACACGGCGCTGTAGATGTGCGGCACGTTGATGCCGCGGTCGATCAGCACGGCTACCGCGCGGAACAGGTCGGCATCGAGGATGCTGTAAGCGAAGTTGCCCGTGTCGGTCATGATGCCCACGTAGAGCGATTCGGCCATCGGCCGGGTGATCGCCTCCTCGCCGGCCAGCGCCATGATGAGCCGGTAGACGATGTATGAAGTCGAGCACGCCTTCACGTCCGAAAAGGAGAGCGCGTATTCGTCCAGCGGCGGGTGCAGGTGGTGGTCGATCAGCACGCGGGTGGCCGTCGTGTTGGCCTGTACGGTTTCGGTCAGGCGGTCGAGCCGTCCGATCTGGTTGAAGTCCATGCTGAAGATGATGTCGGCCTCGGCGACGAAACGCGCGAGGGCGCCGTCGCTGTCCTCCTTGAAAACGCCGATCTGCGCGATATCGCTCATCCACTCCAGGAAGTAGGGGTATCGGTTCGGTGCGATGCAGCAGGTCGTGTGGCCGAGCCGCTCGAGGTAGGCGCGCCAGGCCAGCGCCGCGCCGATCGTGTCGCCGTCGGGGTTCGTGTGGCAGAGCAGCGCGATCTTGCGGGGGGCTCCCCCGATCAGTTCGCGCAGGCGGTTCAGTTTGTCGGCTGAAAGCATCATCTTCGTGGCGGTATCAATGGTTCTTGACTGAATCTCCAAAGGTACGCAACTGCTGGCGAAAATCAAAACGCGGCCCGGCGGTTATTTCTTGCGGGGAGCGGCGGCGGCCCGTTTCCGTGCGTGCCGGGTAGGGGGTTCGGCGGGGGCGTTCCCCTGGGGCGCTGTTTTCTGCTGCGTGGCGTAATACCGGCACCAGGGGGTGAGGCCGCAGGCTTCGCAGTGCGGTTTGCGGGCCGTGCAGACGTAGCGCCCGTGCAGGATCAGCCAGTGGTGTGCGAGGGGGAGCACTTCGGGCGGGAAACCTTCGGTGAGCTGCATTTCGGTTTGCAGCGGGGTTTTGGCTCCGGTGGACAACCCGAGGCGGTCGGCCACGCGAAAAACGTGCGTGTCGACCGGCATCGCCCTCTTGCCGAAGGCTACGATGCCCACGACGTTGGCCGTTTTGCGTCCCACGCCCGGCAGCCGCTGCAACTGTTCGATATCTTCAGGAACGGCGCCCCCGAACTCTTCGCAGAGCATCCGCGCCATGCCCGAGAGGTTTTTGGCCTTGTTGTTCGGGTAGGAGATGCTCCTGATATAGGGGTAAATCTCTTCGGGATCGGCGTCGGCCATCGCCTGCGGAGTAGGGAACCGGTCGAAGAGCGCCGGGGTGGTCATGTTCACGCGTTTGTCGGTGCACTGCGCCGAGAGGATTACCGAAACGAGCAGCTGGTACGGATTCTGGTACTGCAACTCGCTCTCCGCAACCGGCATGTTTTGCTGGAACCAGTCGGTGATGCCGCGGAAGCGCTGTCGGGTCGTCATGGGCATTGGGTATTAAGGCTTTTTGCAAATTTAGCAAGAAGTTCCGGTTTGCGGGTCCCGCGGCGGGAATTTTTTGCACGGCAGCGCGTTTTGCGGCCGGGTACGGAAAACGGACCGCCCGGGGCTCTCGGCGACAGGAGTTTTTTACAACAGCCGCGCGATGATCGGGACGAGGATCGCGGTGGCGATGCCCATCAGCCCGATCGCCAATCCGCTGATCGCGCCTTCTACCGCGCCGAGCTGCATCGCCCGGGCGGTGCCCATCGCATGTGCGGCGGCCCCCATCGCGAGCCCTTTGGCGATCTTGCTTTCGACGCCGATCTTTTTGAGGATGAACGGCCCTGCCACGCCGCCGAAGATGCCGACGAGGATCACGACGACGGCCGTGAGGGCCGGGATGCCGCCCGATTGTGCCGAGACGTTCAGCGCAATGGCGGTGGTGACCGATTTGGGTTCGAGCGATGCGATGACGGCCTGTTCGGCGCCCATTGCGCGGGCGATCAGCGCGACGCTCAGGATGCCCACCGCGCTGCCTGTGACGATTGCCGTGACGATCGCGATCACATTGCCCTTAATCTGTGAAATCTGTTCGTGGAGCAGGTAGCCGAGCGCGACGACCGAAAGCCCCAGCATGAAGTCGATGATCTGGATCTGCTTCATGAACAGGTCGTAGGGGATACCCGAGAGTTTCAGGAAGAGGATCAGCACCCCCATCGAGACGATCAGCGGGTGCAGCAGTGCGAAACGCACCTTTTTATAGAGCCACATCGAGCCGAGGTAGACGGCCAGCGTCAGTGTGAGCAGGAAGGTCTGCGACGAAAGGATTTCATTCATGGCGGCCGGGATTGGATGGCGTTGCGGTTTCGGGGGCTCGGGCAGCGGTGGGTTCGGCTCCGGTGGATTCGATCCCTGGGGGGGCGACCGGAGCCGGCATCGCCGATGCCGCGGGGTTCGGGCGTGCGGAGTTTTCCGGCGTGTGGGAATCCTCCCGGCGCTTGCCTTCGAGCTTTTGTTCGATCATGCCGACGACGACGATCACCAGTACCGTGCTGACGATCGATGCGACGAGGATCGCCGCGAGGTATTTGCTCACCAGCGAGTACGAGGCGATCAGCCCTACGCCCACCGGGATGAAGAAGAGCATCATGTTGTCGAGCAGGAAACCCGCGGCCCGCTTCATGCGCCACGGGCGGAGCCACCCTGCTGACAGCGCGCCGAAGAGCAGCAGCATGCCCACGACGCTGCCGGGGATGAAGTTGCCTGTCAGCGCCGAGACGACGCAGCCGAGCAGGTAGAAAAACAAAATCCAGACGATTCCTTGCATATCGGTCGGAAAATTGGTTGTTGCGGTTTATCGTGTCGGCCCGAATGCGGGGGAGTGGCGGGGCCGGGTGCCGTGCTTCCGGCCCCGCATGGTGCCGGGAGAGCGGGTCTCCGCCGGCGTGTGGCGGTTAGCCGGCGGATCAGAGGATTTGCAGTTTGGCGAACTTCTTTAGGAGCACTTTCCTGCCGGCCGCGCCGAAATCCACCGTCAGCTTTACGTCGCTGGTCCACTCTTCGATCGCGACGATCTCTCCCACGCCGAACTTGGCGTGCTCGACCCGTGTGCCGACGGCCATTTCGCCGGAACCCTGCGAGGAGGATACGCCGGGAGGGTCGGAGCCGTTCGTGGCGCCTGTAACATGTGGGGAGGCGGATGTCGCACCGCCGATAGGCCGGGGCGGATATCCTGCGGGGGGAGCGGTAGGTCG
>ENA-ORUB01002546-ORUB01002546.1-human-gut-metagenome-genome-assembly--contig:-NODE-2546-length-16991-cov-10.160427_pt1 | contig 16991 bp, 9 predicted proteins | sample MGYA00241918_ERZ509200 | MGnify/ENA primary metagenome ERZ509200 (study PRJEB26280, sample SAMEA2338853) | human gut metagenome | biome: human gut; feature: human-associated habitat; material: faeces... | reverse complement strand
CTCCACGGTGCCCCACTGCCCGCACTGCGGGCAGCGGCCCACCCATTTGAGACCATCCCAACCACATTCGCTGCATACATATCGCGTCGCCGACTTCACCATACCGCAGACCTTAGCACAAAGCGGCACGCCGACGTCGCCGGCGAAACGATGCCGTTGCGTCGTATGCGCGTGAGAGAATCACAGCATGGCAAAGACTCAATCCCCTTCCTATCCGCACGGTAGTTCCGCATCGCGCGGCAAGCTGATCGTCGTGATGATCGTCGCCGCGCTGGTCGTCGTGCTTGCGCTGCTGTCCGCGTTCGTATGGCCCGGTTGGGCATTGAACAAGACGGACGAAGTGACGAAGGTGCAGCAGCAGACCGCCACCGAGCCTACCAAGCCGAGCATCAAGGCCACCGCGCTGCCGGATGACGCATCCGAACTGCTCAAGGCGATGCCGGACAGCGTGCTCAACTACGCGCGCACCAAGGCGGGCGCCAGCGAGACCTGGAAGTCCGCGTCGCCGCTGGAGGAGTACACGCTCACGTACTCCACGGGCAAGTCGGCGAAGGACGTGACCGTCATCGTCGCGCAATGGTCGGACTCCGACACCGTGAAGAAGCAGTACGACGAGCTGGCGAAGAACCTGACCGGCAAGGAGCTGAAGTCCGGGGACGTCAAGGTGTCGGGCAAGAGCACCGGCAGCTACACGGTGAGGGCCGACAGTAAGGATGGCAAGACCGCGACGGCGTTGTGGCAGAACGATACCGCCGTGTTCGAGGTGACCGGCTCCAAGGAATCCGTGCTGCGGTTCTACGAGCCGTTCCCGCTGTGATTTCGTGATAATTCGGGGTGATTTGCGGATTCATGGCGGAAATGGAACGCGCGGATGCGTAAGTCCCTCAATACGTGTACTATTGGGCAAGTTGCAATCTTTAACGTACTAAGGGAGGCTGACGATGGGTTCGGTCATCAAGAAGCGCCGCAAGCGGATGAGCAAGAAGAAGCACCGCAAGATGCTGCGTAAGACTCGCCACCAGCGCAAGTAGTCGTTCGCTCGCAAGCGCGCACACAAAGCCCCGCGACCCTGTCGGCCGCGGGGCTTTTACATTCTCGTCCCCGCTGGCGGAAGCGAACTGGATATGACAGCGCCGGCAGACTCCGATGGGGGGGGGCTGCCGGCGCCGGGATTGAGGCGGCGATTCGCCGCGTTAGGTCACTTGTTGCCGTTGGTCATTACGCGTGGGCCGTTGGGGTCGCCGACGATGACCTTGTCGACCATGTTGAGGAACAGGCCGTGCTCGACGACGCCGACCGTGTTGATCAGGTCCTCGGCGAGATCCTGCGGGTGGTCGATGCGCTCAAGATGCAGGTCCACGACGAAGTTGTTCTCGTCGGTGCGCACTTCCTTGCCGTCGGCGTCGAGGCGCAGCACCGGCTTGTAGTTCTTGGCCTCGAACTGCTTGATGACGTGGCCGGCGCCGAACGGAATCACCTCGACCGGCAGCGGGAACTTGCCGATGGTGTCGACGACCTTGGACTCGTCCACGATCCACACGATTTTGTTGGAGTTCGTGGCCACGATCTTCTCCCACAGCAGTGCGGCGCCGCCGCCCTTGATGCCGTTGAAGTTCTTGTCCACCTCGTCGGCGCCGTCGATGGTGATGTCGATATGATCCACATCATCGATGTCCACGATCTTGATGCCGTAACCTTCGGCCTGCTCCTGCGTGCGACGGGAGGTCGTCACGCCGGTGAACTGCAGGCCCTCCTCCTTGACGCGGCGGCCGAGCTCATCGACCAGGAAACGCACGGTCGAACCGGTTCCGAGACCGGCGATCATGCCGTTCTCGATCAGCTTGGCGGCTTCGATGCCGGCCGCCTTCTTCAGTGCATCCTGCTGTGCCTTGTCCATCATGTACTCCTTGAAATGTCCGTGCATTCCCCTTGGAGGGAAACATGCTTCAAACTTTGGGATTGAAGTCCACCTCTATAGTATCCGGTTCGTGGAACGTCACCGCCGTTCGTCCGGGTTTTGGGAGGAGAACCGCCGCCATTCGGCTGCTATCCCTGCTTGTCCGTATAGAACGCGGCATTGTTGAGGGTGATGGTGCCGTCGCCGTTCACATATCCGTCCACGCGAACCAGTCCGTGGATGATGCGCGGCCGTCCGTCATATGTCGGGCTGGTGGATGGCGGGGGAGTAAAGCGCAGCGTGCCCGACGCGGTGAGGGCGGTCGGTGAGAGCCGCGGCGCCGCAGGTTCGGCCACAGAGCGTGTGGAGCTACCGGACTGTGTGTCCTCGGCCTGTGCCGAATTCGATGACAGTGCGACGGTCGCGTCCGATTCGGTCGTCATAGGAACAGTAGGAGTTGACATCGCAGTGGTGGATGATGTGTCCGACTGGGTCTCGCCGTAGTCGGGCACGCCTTCGGGTTCGGCAAGCAGCTCCGCCAACGATGGCTTGCGGATTCGCTTTGCGACGTTGTCGCCGTCCGATTCGTGCTCGGCTCCCGCTTCACCCGATTCCCCGCCTCGCCCGAGATGGTACTCCTGCGTGGAAATCTTGCCGTCCAGCAGCATCTGCGCATCCTCCGGCACGTCGGTTCCCTTGGCATACTCCGAAGCCAGCAGCGACTGCCATCCCTCCTTCGGCAGATATCCCTCCTGCACGCCGCTGCGGCAGTCGCCGGCATACGTGCGAGCCAGGTCGTCCACCTTCTCGTTGCCGGCGTTGCCCGCGTGCCCTTTGACCCACACGAACTTCACCGAGCCGGCGCGGCGCGACAGCTCGGCGTCGATCGCCCTGATGAGCGCCGCGTTCTTTACAGGCTTCTTCTGCGAGTTCTTCCAGCCGTTCTTCTTCCACCCGTGCACCCACTTGGTGGAACAGTTGATGGCATACTGCGAGTCGGTCTCGATGACCAGCGGCTCCGCGCCGGGATGTGCGCGCAGCGCCTCCAGCACTGCGCACAATTCGCCGATCTGATTCGTGCCGTTCGTGGCGCCGCCGGCATCGCAGTCGCCGCCGTGCTCATGGCCGCCGGAATGTGCCATGTTGAGTTCGTGGTCGGCCCAGGCCCAGCCCATTGGGCCGTTCGGATTGCCCAGGGCGCTTCCGTCTGTCGATACGGTGATGGTCATGACAACAACAGTAACGCACGCCGTGTCACGGCCATGAATCGCCGATGGGCTGCGACACGACCGAAAACGTCGCGATATTTTGTTAATTATATATACTGAATACTGACCAATGATGAACTCACACGAGTCCCCGTGTCACGATGATGCAAAGCAGCATGGTGACGAATAATTCAATGATGAGAGATTCAGCCGGCGCGTCCCCAGTGCCGGACAAGGAAAGGAACCCCAGTATGCGCAGTAAGGCATTAGGAGGCCTGCTTGCCGCGGCTCTGTCGTTGAGCCCGGCAGTGGCCATCGGCGTGCAGACGGCGTACGCGGCAGGCGGCGATACGGCGGCGACCGAATACACGCTGTACCCCAAGCCGCATTCGATCCGTTATGACAGCGGACAGTACATTCTTCGCGACATCAACGTCATCTATGACGATGACATCGATGAAGCCACCCAGGACCGACTGGACGAAGTGGCGGCGCTCAAGAACCTGAACGTCACCGAATCCGACGCCGCAGTCAGCGGCAAGACCAACGTCTATGTGGGCGTGAACGGTTCCGATGGCAAGGCCGAGACTGCCATCGAAAGCAAGTACAGCCCGGATTCCGCCATCTTCGACAAGACCGACTCATACTTCCTCAAGTCCGACAACGGCACGATCTCCGTGCTCGGCAAAGACACCGACGCCAGCTTCTACGGCCTGACCACCCTGTACCAGGTGCTCGGCCAGATCGATAGCCTGACGATCCGCAACTTCACCGTCACTGACTACGCCGATGTGGTCAGCCGCGGTTTCATCGAAGGCTACTACGGCAACCCGTGGAGCACTCAGGACCGCATCAACCTGATGAAGTGGGGCGGCTACTACAAGCTCAACTCGTACTTCTACGCCCCCAAGGACGATCCGAAGCACAACTCGCAGTGGCGTACGCTGTACACGCAGGACGAGCTCGACACCAAGATCAAGCCGCTCGCCGATGCCGGCAACGCCTCCAAGACGCGTTTCGTGTTCGCTCTGCACCCGTTCATGAACAACGCGATTCGGTTCAACTCCGAGGCGAACTATCAGGCCGATCTGAAGGTGCTGCAGGACAAGTTCGCGCAGACCATCGGGGTCGGCGTACGCCAGATCGCCATCCTGGCCGATGACGCGGCGAACGTGGGTGGTAACAATTACACCAAGCTGCTCACCGATATGGTCGCGTGGCTCAAGGAAATGAAGAAGACCTACCCGGACCTCAAGACCACGCTGCCGTTCGTCACGCAGGAATACATGGGCAACGGCATGAGCTACTTCGCCAACTTCCCCAAGGAAGTGCAGATCGTCATGACCGGCGGACGCGTCTGGGGCGAGGTCTCGCAGAACTTCACCGACACGTTCACCTCGAACGTCGGCCGCGGCCCTTACATGTGGATCAACTGGCCGTGCTCCGACAACTCGAAGAGCCACCTGATCATGGGCGGCTACGACACGTTCCTGCATCCGGGCGTCGACCCGTCGAAGATCCAGGGCATCGTGCTCAACCCGATGCAGCAGTCCGAGCCGAGCAAGGTCGGCATCTTCGGCAACGCCACCTACTCGTGGAACATCTGGCGGAGCAAGAGCGAGGCCGACCAGGCATGGCAGGATTCGTTCTCGTTCGTCGACCACAACTCCGCTGTGCCGACCGCCGCGTCGAACGCGCTGCGTGAGCTGTCCAAGCACACCATCAACCAGAACATGGATTCGCGCGTCACCGCGCTGCAGGAGTCCGTGGACCTGGCTCCCGCACTGACCGCCGCCAAGGCGAAGCTGGCTGACGGCACCATCACCGCCCACGACCTGACCGACATCAAGGCCGCGTTCGTCACGCTGCAGAAGGCAGCCAAGACCTACCGCGCCAAGGGCGATGCGAAGATGCTCGGCGACATCGGCAAGGACTACACCGGGCAGGACGCCAACGAGCAGATCGCCCCGTGGATCGACTGCTGGGATGACACCACCAAGGCCGCGCTCGCCTACATCGCGGGCATCGAGGCCGCGCTGAACGGCGACACGTCCTCGACGCTCAAGGAGTACTCCGACGCGCAGTCCGCGTTCGCCGCGTCCAAGAAGCACGGCTTCTACTACGTGAACCACACCGAGTACGCCGAAGTCGGCGTGCAGCACATCGTGCCGTTCATCAAGGCGATGGACTCCTACCTGTCCAACAAGGTGCAGCAGGAGGCCGACCCGAACGTCGTGACCAAGACGTACATCAGCGACGTGTTCACCACGCCGACCTCCGGCTCGATCGAAGACATCTTCGATGGCAAGGACAGCACGGTCACGGTGTTCCAGAACCCGAACTACCTGCACAAGGGCAACTACGTCGGCGTGAAGTTCAGCAAGGCCACCACGCTCAAGAGCATCCGCTTCGCGTTCAACGGCGGCAAGAACCACTTCTACCACTCCAAGCTGCAGACCACCACGGACGGCGAGATCTGGACCGACGTGCCGGATGCGACGTTCGAGCGCCCGAAGGGCTCCGAGGAGCCGATCAAAGTCACCGGTCTGAACATCACCGGCGTCACCGGCGTGCGACTGATCGCCACCGCCGACAACGGCGATGACCTGTGGCTCGGCATCAAGGGCATCGACGTCAACAAGGTCGAGAAGGAGACTCTCGCTCCGTACACGGCGACCGGCGTGCAGCTGGAGAACCTCAACGCCACCTACAGCAGCACCAAGGAGCAGATGATCGACGGCAACCCGTCCACGATCACCTACCTCAAGGACCCGAACGGCGACAAGATCGCGGCCGGCGCGGCCGTGATCGTCGATCTGGGCTCCAGCAAGCCGATCGGCGAGGTCACGATTACCGGTCATGCCTCCAGCCCCGACGACCGTCCGAGCCAGGGCGTCGTCGAGGTCAGCGATGACAAGACCACCTGGACCAAGCTCGGCGACCTGAGAGACGACGTCACCTCCACGGTGAGCGGCAACGTGACCGGGCGCTACGTACGCATCCGCAACACCGCCGCCAAGAACGTGTGGTGGCGCGTGGCCGAGATCACCGTGACCCCGCCCGAGACCGCCGATCCGCTCAAGTCGGTGTACACGAACAAGACGCAGCACGGGTACACCGCCACGCTGGGCGCCAATACGGCGGAGCTGTTCGACAAATCGCACACGATGCTTGACGGCGGCCAGTACGCTGGACTCGATCTGCTGGCGATCCGTGATCTGACCGACGTCGAGCTGAACACCGGCAACGCGAACCCCAGCCTGCAGATCTCCGACAACGGACTCGTCTGGACCACTGTCGAGCCGGGCAACCTCACGGGCAAGACCGCCCGCTACGTGCGCGTGATCAATGACACCGACGGAGCGGCCTTCTCGGTCGACAAGCTCAAGGTCGGCTTTTCCACGGTCGGCAAGTTCGGCAAGCTGGTCTCGTCCGACATCCAGAAGCGCACCGATTGGGGAACCGACACCCGCGAAAGCGGCAACGCGTTCGACGGCGATATGACCACGGTCATCAAGTTCGCCGGCCAGCCGCGACAGGGCAACACCGCGGTGTTCGATCTCGGTCAGCCGATCGACATCACCTCGCTGCGCATCTACACGCAGGACACGCAGTACGACTACATCCGCGACACCAAGGTGCAGATGTCCGTCGATGGCAAGACCTGGGTTGACGCGTTCGAGATTGGCGACGGTGTGTCCGACACCGACACCACGACCGCGTTCGGCGACATAAGCGACACGAACAAGAAGACCGATTCCAACTACCCGAATGTCTTCTACTACGGCAAGGACGACATCGCCAACGGCACCGGCATGCGCTACCTGCGTCTGCTGACCACCGCCGACTACCCGCAGCGTGCACTCGCGTTCAACGAGTTCATGGTGAATCAGGGCGCCTACGTCTCCACCGAGGCGAACGCGGCGTTCTCCGCCACCAAGGTCGAGGAGCGCGGCCACGCGCCGAGCAACATGATCGACGGCGACCTGACCACCACGTACAAGCCGAGTGCGGCCGATGGCTCCCTGACCTACAAGATCGATGACCCGAGCGACATCAAGTCGTTCCGCATCGTGCAGTCGGGTGCCGCCAGTGGCGCGACCGTCACCGGTACGGTGTACGACGCGGCGACCGGAACCACTTCCGGTGTGACGGCTCGTGCAGCCGCCCGCTCCACCTCCGAGGTGACGTTCGGAACGCTGGAACAGGCGATCAACGAGTTCAAGGTGCCGGACGGCAAGCAGCTGCTCAGCGTCAAGATCGCGTGGGGTGACGCCATCCCCGAGATCTCCGAGTTCATCACGCTCGACTCGGCCGACACCGACGCCGACATCACCACGGCCAAGGCGGCGCTCAAGGAGAAGATCGACGCGACCGTCGACACTTCCGCCTGGACCGCGAACGCCAAGACCGCGTATGACGAGGCCAAGGCCACCGCCCAGGCGGTGTACGGCAGCCCGCTGGTCGGCAAGGCTTCGATCGACGCCGCAGCCAGCGCCGTGCAAAGCGCCATCGACGCCGCGCAGACCAAGGCCGACGCTGCCGCGGTCGCCGCGCTGCGCAAGCTCGTGGATGCAGCCGTCACCAACGACGGCCACTTCTACACGACAGTGACGTTCACCGCGTACACCGACGCGCTCGACGAGGTCAAGGAAGCGCTGAAGGACACGAACAACCTGTCCACAGCAGACGCCGCAAGCCTCAAGAAGGCCGTCGATGACGCTCTCGCCGCGCTGAAGGACTCCACCTACCAGCGTGAGCTCGCGACGATCGCCGTCGACAGCTTCGCCACGATCGACGAGGCCGACTACACCACGAACTCCTACGCGGCTTTCAAGGCCGCTAAGGAGGCGCTCGACACCCTGATCGCCGCCGACGGCACCAAGCCGGCCACGTTCAAGACCAAGACCGCCGAGTACACCACCGCCAAGACCGCGCTGGTGAACGTCGCCGCCCTCAAGGCCCAGATCGCGCACGAGAGCAACTACGTGGAGGCGAACTACACCGCCGACTCGTGGAAGGCGTACTCCGACGCGCTCAAGGCCGCAAAGGCGAAGCTGGTCAACGGCACCACCGATTCGGTGGCCGCCGCGCTGACCGCGCTGACCGCCGCCGAGAACGCGCTGGTGCGCACCACGACGCCGCCCGACACCACCGTGCTCGACGAGACCATCGCCGACATGGAAAAGGTTAACGGCAGCGAGTACACCACCGACAGCTACAAGGCCCTGACCGACGCCATCGCCAAGGCGAAGAGCGACAAGGTCAAGGGGGATGCCGGCCTCAACCAGCAGAACATCGACGCCATGAAGGCGGCGAAGGAGGCCCTGGTCTCCACCGTCGAACTCAAGGCGAAGGTCGCCGAAGCCGGCAAGGTCGACTCGTCCAAGTACACCACGGCCAGCTACGAGGCGCTCTCCAAGCTGCTCGCCGCGAAGGACGACACCACCTCCGACCCGGTCGTCAAGGGTCTCGACACGCTGTACAAGTCCGGCACCGTCAAGGAGCTCGCCGAGCGCGTCGCCGCCATCGACGCTGCGGTCGCCAAGCTGGATGCCCGCGCCACCGGCGTCAAGGACTACGTGGACGGCATCAAGCTCAAGGACAACGACAAGGGCTATTACACCGACGCCAGCTACAAGGCCTACTCCGACGCCTACAAGGCGCTGAAGAAGCTGGCCGCCGCCGGTGAAGGCGAAGTCGGGATTGCCGAGTTCACCGAAGCCAAGGAGGCGTTCGAAGCCGCCGAGGCCAAGCTTGCCTACAAGTCCGCTGACTACGGCAAGATCGATGACCTGCTCGCCAAGGTCCCCTCGGACCTGAGCGGCTACACCGCCGACTCGGTGGCGAAGTTCGAGGCGGCCAAGAAGGCCGTGAAGCGCGGACTGACCATCGACCAGCAGAGCAAGGTCGACGCGATGGCCGACGCGCTTGAAGCCGCCATCAAGGGCCTGACTCTCAAGTCGCAGGCACCCGGTGACAACAAGGGCGACGGAACCCAGAGCGGCACTCATAAGGGTGACGACATCTCCAAGACCGGCGCCGACGTGCAGGTGTTCGCGATCATCATCGCGCTCGCCACGTGCGCTGGCCTGGGCGCCGTGGCCTACGCCCGTCGCCGCCGTGAGGTGTGACGGCAGGCTGACTAGCCGATAACCCAAGGGGCTCCCCTCCAATCCAAGGAGGGGAGCCCCGATTTGTTGGACGCTGTGTAAATGTATCGCGGACACGCGCGATCCGCGACCGTTACGCGAACAGGTCGTTCAGCGCTTCGGCCATGGTCGGATGCGTGAACATCATGTCGCGCAGTGTACTGGCCGGCGCGCCCATATCCATCGCCAGCTTGACGATGTTGATCACCTCGTGCGATTCGGCGGCGAGCAGCATCGCGCCGAGAATGCGGTCGGTGCCGTTCTCGACGAGCGCCTTCATCATGCCCTCCGGCCGACGCATCACCTGGGCCTTGGGCACCGTGGCCACCGGCAGTCGCTTGACCACGTAATCCAGTCCCGCCGCCTTCGCCTCGCGCTCATTCAGGCCCACACGCGAATACGGCGTGTGCAGGAACGTGCTTGACGGCACGTTGCGACGGTCGCTCAGCGTGTACGGGCGCGCGGAACCGTTCAGCTGAGACCATACTACGCGGTAGTCGTCCAGCGAGATGTACGTGTGCTGCGGGCCGCCGTTCACGTCGCCCAAAGCCCAGATGCCGTCGGCGGTGGTACGCAGCAGGTCGTCGACCTTCACGGCGCCGCGTTCGGTGAGTTCCACGCCCGCCGCCTCGAGATTCAGGCCCTCGACGTTCGGCGTGCGTCCGGTGGCCACCAACACCGCGTCGGTGGACAGGCACAGACGCGCTTCGGAGCCGACGTCCGACGTGCCCCTCATCGAGACGGACAGCCTGATGCCGTCATCCGCCGATGTGATCGCCTTGGTGTCCGCGCCGAACAGGAACCTGACCCCCTGCGATTCCAGCTGTGCACGGATCGCGGCCGCCACATCCTCGTCCTCGCGTGGCAGGAACTCGTCGCTGTGCTGCAGCACGGTGACCGCCGTGCCGAAATCGGCGAACATCGAAGCGAACTCAAGTCCGATGAATCCGGCGCCGATGATCACCAGCCGTTGCGGAAGCTCGTCGACGTCCATCAGACCGGTGCTGGTGTATACGCCCGGAGTGGTGCGAATGCCGGGAATGTCCGGAATGTGCGGCGTGGCACCGGTGTTGATGAACATCATGTCCGCGGCCACGGCGACCGGTCCGTCGGCGGTGGTGATTTCCGCACTGTGGGCGCCGGTGAAGCGCGCGCGGCCGGTGATCACGGTGATGTTGCCCTGGTCGGCCAGCTTATGGTAGTTTCTGTCGCGCAACATCGCGGTGACGCGCCGCTTCTCCCTGATGGCGGCTTCGAATGCCGCTTCGCGGGTTTCGGCGGTACGGTTCGCGCCCTCTCGCCGCGCCCGATCGGCGGAGAGGATCAGTGATTTGGACGGCAGGCATCCGATATTGATGCAGGTGCCGCCGTACATGTCGGCGCTCGCTTCGGCCACGACGACAGTTCGGCCCGTTGAAGCGAGCTTTGCGGCCAATGTCTTGCCTCCCTTGCCGAATCCGATGATGAGGGCGTTCGCGGAAATCGCGGATGGAACGTCGGTGCTGCTGGTGCTGGTCATGGTGATGTCCTTACTTATGCGGATGGTGGTGCGCCCAAACCGAGGTGTATCCGTCTTTCGTCCCCTTCCTTGGCGACGATGGGACCGGTCGACGCGAGTGGGCGCACCACTGTACGCACGCGCGCCGAAGTCGGAGCCGTAGTCCTGTCCTATGCGGCTATGATACCGTCATCATATCAGATGCGGTGGGCGGAGCGAAGCGTGAATCGGACTTATCCACATGGTTATCCACACCCGAGGTGGGCCCGGTCACGGCGTTCATCCAGACGGCCCATGGGTGTAATGCGAAGACCCTTCGCGGAAGCTGATCCGCAAAGGGCCTCGGGGTCGGTCGTTTGGTGGCTAACGGGCCGCCAGCCCGGCCATGCGTTGCGTGGATCTCATTCGCCCAATGCCTTGTCGACGACGAGCTTGGCCTCGTCGAGCACCTTGTCGAGCGCCTCGGGGGAGACGAAGGATTCGGCGTACACCTTGTAGATGTTCTCGGTGCCGGACGGGCGGGCCGCGAACCAGTTATCCTTGGTGGTGACCTTCAGGCCGCCGATCTTGGCGTGATTGCCCGGCGCCTCGGTCAGCTTGGCGGTGATGTCCTCGCCGGCCAGCTGCGTGGCGGCCACGTCATCGCCGGTGAGCTTGGCGAACTTGGCCTTCTGCTCCAGCGTAGTCGGGGTGTCGACGCGCTTGTACCAGCTCTCGCCGAAGCGAGCCACCTGATCCTGATGCAGCTGCGCGGGGTTCTTGCCGGTCTTGGCGGTGATCTCGGCGGCCAGCAGGTCGGGGATCAGACCATCCTTGTCGGTGGTCCACACGCGGCCGTCGCGGCGCAGGAAGCTCATGCCGGAGCTCTCCTCGCCGCCGAACGCGACCTCGCCGCTGAACAGCGGATCCACGAACCACTTGAAGCCGACCGGAACCTCGACGAGCTTCGCGTTGATGGACGAGGCCACGCGGTCGATCAGGGAGGAGGAGACCAGGGTCTTGCCGATGCCGGTGCCTTCCGGCCAGCCCGGACGGTTGCCGCCGAACAGGTACTCGACGCACACGGCGATGTAATGGTTCGGGTTCATCACGCCCCAGTTCGGGCAGACGATGCCGTGGCGGTCGGCGTCCGGGTCGGTGCCGCCCACCAGGTCGTACTTGTCCCAGGCACCGGCGTTGAGCTGGTCCACGAGGCCCTTCATCGCGTACGGGGAGCTCGGATCCATGCGGATCTTGCCGTCGTGGTCGATGGTCATGAAGCGCCAGGTCGGGTCGACCTCGGGGCGCACCACGCCGATGTTCAGGCCGTACTTCTCGTTGATGAGCGGCCAATAGTTCACGGAGGCGCCGCCAAGCGGATCGATGCCCAGGCGCACGCCGGAGTCGCGGATCACGTCGAAGTCGATGACGTTGCCCAGGTCGGCGACGTAGTGCTCGCGGAAGTCGAAGCCCTCGACGTACTCGGACTTGATGGCCTCCTCGTAGGGCACTCGCTTGATGGACTTGAAGTCGCCGAGCAGTTCGTTGGCGCGGGCGGCGATGGCGTTGGTGGTCTCGGCCGGTGCCGGGCCGCCGGTGACCGGATCGTACTTGAAGCCGCCATCGGTGGGCGGGTTGTGGCTCGGGGTGACCACGATGCCGTCGGCCAGGCCCTCGCCTTCGAAGCGCTGGGTGCCGTCGGCCGCGCGGTTGTGCGTCAGGATCGCCTGGGAGACGACTGGCGTGGGGACGAAATCGCCGCGGGAGTCGACGCGCACGTGCACGCCGTTGGCGACGAGCACCTCTATGGCGGTCTTCTCGGCCGGACCGGACAGGGCGTGGGTGTCGCGTCCGAGGTACAGCGGGCCGGTGACGCCGGCCTTCTTGCGGTACTCGGCGATGGCCTGTGTGATGGCGACGATGTGGGCCTCGTTGAACGAGGTCTTCAGGGACGAACCACGGTGGCCGGACGTGCCGAAGATGACACGCTGCTCCGGAACCGCCGGGTCGGGGACGAGGTCATAGTACTTGCCGATGACTTCGTCGACATTGATCAGATCAGCTGGGGTGGCGGGCTTGCCCGCATTGTTTGCTACCATGCTTCTATTTTGCCACGACCGGTGTCATTTGGGTTACGTTTTTGTGAGAAATTGTGATTTTTTGTTCGAGAATGTTGGTGATGTTGCCGGGCGTGCTGCCTGCGCATGCCATGTGCGCCCAGCTCTATCCGCTCTGTCATTAGGTACACCGGTACATTACGGGTTCAAATAGCCGTTATCTGGTATCCCCCGTGCGAAATGGTCGTTTCAAAGCCCAAAAACGACCATTTCGCACATGCAATTGTGAATAACGGCTATTTGAACCCGTAATGTACCGGTGTACCAGATAAGAGGATGACGGCGGGGAGGGGGAAGGCGGAAAAGAATGCAGCGAAAAGAGACGCGGAGGAAAGGGACATGGCGGAAAAGGGGCACGGCGACAAGGATGCGAGGAAGCACGATTGACCCTAGAGGATTGATTAGTGGAGTGACAGAGTACGACGGATAGCCCCGGAGGACAGGATGGCGAAGGGCGGAACATAGGGGATGGAGACGCGGGAGGAAGGGACGAGTGGAAATGGCACGGCAGAGGCGGTCTGTGTTGGCCATCGACGCCGATATGCCAACGGCATGGGGAATCAAAGGCGCTTGGAACCGGCGAGAGGTTGATGGATTGGCCTTTGCCGCGAAGAGGGCGGCAATCACGATGGCACCGGTCGTGGAACCGGTCTTCGCGAGCGTCTTCACCGCATCGGCGGAAGGCGCGACCTGAACCTGCGGCTTGAAGATCGTGACCTTCGGCTTGCTGGGCTTGGTCGGCTTGGTACCGGGCTTAACTAACGAGCTCAGCCGGCTGCGTCGGCTCGCCAGGCTTCGTCGGCGCCTTGTGCATGTTGGCGAACGTGGCCGCGTCAACGGTCTCGCCATCCTTCGCATACGAGACGGCGGCGGTCAGCGTGTTGTCGGCCGTCGCGGTCACGGTGATGGTCGCCGCGTACTCGGTGCTGTCATACGTGACGCCATCGGCGTTGCCGGCGACCTGCACGAGCGTGTACTCGTACGTGCCGGCAGCGTCGAACGGCAGCTGGTCGAAAGTGACAGTGCCATCGGCTGCGTTCGTGGTAGTGCCCGGCATCCACCACGTACGCAGCCGCAAGGAGAACGTCTCCGATTTGCGCGACACCGTCGGCGCGACCGCATACGGCCATGTCGGCGACAACAACGATGCCGGTATACTCGACCGCCTGTCCACGAGCAAGTACAAGAACCCGGCCGAGCTGTCCACGTGAGGCGCAGACACCACCGGCCCAGACCTGACCACCAAGGGTGTGGGTAATTTCACGCAGGATGATGGCATCCCGTTGCAGGTCTGGGACGCGTCTGCGTCACCATCGGTATGCCCGCCTGCAAGTCCGGTTCGACCAGCGGTTGGACATGCGGCGTCGTCACCGCCGACAAGGTCACCGAAAGCGTGAACGACAACGGCGAGCTGCTCGACGTGTACGACTTCCACTTCAGCGCCTTCCTGCTGAGCGGTGACTCGGGCGGTGCCATCGTGTCCGGCCACTACTCGATCGGCGTGGATTCGTACGGCAACATGAGCTCCTGCGATGACGCGGCCGATGACGATGCGGTCGCCGGTGGCTTCGCCATCGTTGACAGCAAGTACAACGCCGAGGCGATGTTCAAGCACGGCTTCAACCTGTCCATCAACGTCGGACAGCCGAAGTTCGCCAAGCTCGCCGCCGGCCAGATATCCGGTATGGTCGATGCCGCCGCCGGCGCGAAGGTCACGGTGACGGTGGATGGCAAGAGCTACGTCGCGATCGTCGGGAACGCCGGTGCCTGGACGGTTCGTCTGCCGAAGGCGCTTGCGCCCGGCTCGCACAAGGTGACGGCCGTGGCCTCGCTGCAGTCCAAGGGCTCCGATTTCGCCACGACCGGAGCCGCCGCTTCCCGGAAGTTCACGCTGTAGCGGTAGCGGGTCTTCGCGGATGGGCGCCGTGATGCGTCCGTAAGGCGGCGTACGTGCGGGCTGAGCCGCGAGCGCGCCGCCCGCCCCGTCAATTGCGGGTGATGTCTCGCGCGGCGAGATCCGAAAATGGTTCCACGCCATACGGCCGGTCGGTGCTCTATGTTCCGACCGGTCGTCACGCTGCGCGGGTTTTGCGTCACTGTGCGCGGGCCGCGTCACGCTGCGCGACCCCTCGCACAGTGACGATATCCCCAAAGCCCAGTGATTGCAAGGGTTTTCGTCATAGCGTCACTTGGTGCGGGGTCGCACAGCGTGACGCGACCCGCGCACAGTGACGGGTGCCCGCGAAACATGCGTCGCGTGAGCCGGCGATGATGCTTATATGGATGTTTATATAGATGAAAGGCGGGCCGCATCGGCCACCAGCTCATCGTCCGAATGGTTGCGATGCCATCTTTGTGATTTATCGGCGTGTCGCAGTTCATCTGAAGTTAACATACCAATCGACTCGATGCAGGGTTGCAAGTCGACAAGACGCAAGACCTGAGATACGGATAGGACTATCCATATCTCAGGTCTTTTTTTGTTTTGCGACCCGGCACCGGAGACGGATCAATGGAAGATTCACGGAAAGGGATGTGAGATGGCAGCATCAACTGCATCGCAGATCATCGAAGCGATCGGTGGCGCGGGCAACGTCAAGAGCCTGACGCACTGCGCGACTCGCCTGCGTTTCGAACTCGTCGACGCGGGCAAAGTAGACCAGCACCGGCTGGAGACCATGAAGGGCGTGCTGGGAGCGGTGCCGCAGTCCGGCGACCGTTACCAGGTCGTCATCGGCGGCGCGGTCGCCACAATGTACGAGAACATCATGCACCTGCCCGAGATGGCGGGCGTCGGCGCTGGCAAGGGCGCGGTCGCCGGCGACAAGGCGCAGTCCGATGCCGACGTCAAAGCCGCCGAGCGCGCCAAGGTGCGCGGCAAAGTCGCGTGGATGGACTCGTTCTTCGAGTACCTGTCCGACTCGTTCCGCCCGATCCTGGGCGTGCTGCTCGGCGCGTCGATCATCATCGCCCTGATCAACCTGTGCATCTCCATCGGTATCGTGCCGGGCGAGGAAGCCAACACCAGCCTGGTGTTCATCAAGGCCATCTGGAAGGGCGTGTTCTACTTCCTGCCGATCATGATTGCCTACAACGCCTCGAAGAAGCTCAGGGTCGACCCGTGGCTCGGTGGCTCCATTATGGCCGCTCTGATGACCCCGCAGTTCGCCGACCTGATGGACTCCGAAAAGTGGAAGGGCGTGACCACCTGCGTCAAGAGCGCCACGCTGGGCACCACCTCCTGCTCGACCAAGGTGTTTGGCATTCCGATGCTGCTCAACGACTACAGCGGCAACGTGTTCGTGCCGCTGCTGATGGCTGCCGTGCTCGCGCTCGTCTACCACGGGCTCAAGAAGATTATCCCTGACAGCGTGCAGATCGTGTTCGTGCCGTTCTTCTCGATGATCATCGTCGGCGCCCTCACCGCCTTCCTCATCGGCCCGCTCGGCATCCTCGCCGGCAACTGGCTCGGCGTCGGCTTGGCCTGGCTCAACGGCCACGCCCCGTTCATCTTCGCGATCCTGATCCCGATGCTCTACCCGTTCCTTGTGCCGCTCGGCCTGCACTGGCCGCTCAACGCCCTGATGCTGATGAACATCCAGTCCCTTGGCTACGACTTCATCCAGGGCCCGATGGGCGTGTGGAACTTCGCCTGCTTCGGCGCGACCGCCGGCGTGCTGTTCATCTCCATCCGCGACAAGAACAAGGACATGCGCCAGACCTCGCTCGGCGCCCTCGCCGCCGGCCTGCTCGGTGGCGTGTCCGAGCCGAGCCTGTACGGCATCCACCTGCGCTACAAGCTGATCTACAAGCGCATGCTGGTCGGCTGCTTCGCCGGTGGCGTCGTCATCGCGGTGCTCGGCTGGCTGTTCCCGTCCGTCACTGCAGCCGGCGAATCGGTGCGCGGCGTGACCACCAACGCGTTCGCGTTCACCTCCCTGCTCACCATCCCGGTGTTCAGCCAGATGTGGGTGTACGCCGTCTCCATCGCCGTGTCGTTCATCGTCTCGATGGTGCTGATCATCATGCTCGATTACCGTACTCCCGAGCAGAAGGCCGAGATGAACGCCGCCAGCGAGTCTGACGGGACCGCCGTCGAGACGGCGCCGGCGGACGCTGCACCGGTGGCGACCGCCACCG
>ENA-ORUB01002533-ORUB01002533.1-human-gut-metagenome-genome-assembly--contig:-NODE-2533-length-17090-cov-3.918932_pt1 | contig 17090 bp, 18 predicted proteins | sample MGYA00241918_ERZ509200 | MGnify/ENA primary metagenome ERZ509200 (study PRJEB26280, sample SAMEA2338853) | human gut metagenome | biome: human gut; feature: human-associated habitat; material: faeces... | reverse complement strand
CGGTCGGTCGCGGCGTCCGATGCCGGCATCGCCTCCCATTCGAGCCGCCACGCGGCGAACTGCCTGCGGCACGCAGCGTCGGAGGTGACGAAGCGGAACAACTCGCGCTCCTCCTCGGCAGCGATCTCTCCCGCAAAATAGCGTCCGGCCAGACGCCGCATCTCTTCCTGATCGAATTTCATCTCTTCCATTTCCGTTACATATTTTAAAACAACCGAATTTGCCTTTCCCCAACCCTCCCGATCACAAAAAAATCAAAAAAAGTCGCAAAAAAGAAAAAAACGACAACAGCGGAGAGAGAAATCTCCGCTGCCGGGTCAATGATCGTCTATCCGATTTTACAGGTAATTCGCCAGCAGGCACGAAAGCACGGCCACCGAAAGTTCGAACGAACAGCTTCGCCGCAAATGCTCGCCCAGCCGGCCGACGGCACGGGCCAGGTGTTTCTCGACGGCCGTCTCGGAGATGCCCAGCCGCGCGGCGATTTCGCGGTTTTTCAGCCCCTCGAAGCGGCTCATCCGGAAAACCTCGCGGCAGCGGTCGGGCAGCGCGTCGACAGCCTTCTGCACCTCGCGCTGCAACTCCTCGTAAAGGCAGGGCTGCTCGGCGTCGCTCAAAAAATCGTAGCTGTAAATCCGCTCCTCACCCCGCATGCGGGCCGTGTACTCCAGTTCGTGACGCGCCACGACACCGTTGTGTTTCAGATAATTGAGACAGGCATTGCGCACCATCGTGAACAGCAGCGAGGCCAGATCCAGCTCGCGCAGTTCACACCGCCGCTCCCACAGGCGTGCAAAACTGTCCTGCACCAGATCGCGCGCCGTTTCATGCCCGGCGACGAACCGGGCGGCATAGTTCACCAATCGGGGATAGTAACGCCGGAAGAAGCATTCGAAATCGGCCTCGTTGCCGAATCGGATGCCTTCGAACAACCGCTGGTCTGACGGCGAGGGTGTGGGCATGGCGGAATCTGGACTTTTGCCACAAAAGTAACGTTTTTTTCCACGCCGCAAAATTTTCGGCCGTGACAAAAACGTGACACGACGCGCCGGGCGCAAAAAAAGGCGCTGCCGTGCAGCGCCGCCGGTTTTCAGGCCTGACCCATCTTGGGACCCGCGTCGGGCGTGGGCTGGGGCGAGGGAATCTCGATCTTGCCCACGTTGCTTTCGTAGCGCACGATGTTCTCCTGCAACGAGCGCAGCAACCGTTTGGCATGCTCGGGCGTAAGAATGATGCGGCTCTTGACGCGCGCCTTCTGCACACCGGGCAGGACCGTCGCGAAGTCGATGATGAACTCCGAAGTGGAGTGCGATATGATCGCCAGGTTCGAATAGTGGCCCTGGGCCACGGCGTCGTCCAGTTCGAGGTCGATGCCGAATTGTTTCATCTCTGCCATTGTGGAGTACTGTTTCTGCAAATTTATTCATTTTCAACGAACGATATGCAAGCCCGGGGCCAAAGTTTTCGATATTTTATCAACATATCCGACCCGCGGGACAACCCGCCGCACCCTTTTTTTGCCTTTTCATAGGCGGATGTCGGAGCTTTTTTGTATCTTTGCTTCGCAAATACGGAAAGCCGCCGCAGAGCCGAAGACAACGCCTTTTTCCGGGCCGTCTTCCGCGCAGGGGCGATAGTAAGTAACAGGTGCGTCGCTGACGCGCAGCAAACCGAAAAAATGGCATTTGAAATCGTCGAAACCCTGTTCCGCGGCATCTGCGTAGGCGTCGCCGCTTCGATCACGGTAGGTCCCGTGGCAGTGCTCTGCATCCAGCGCACGCTGTCGAAAAGCCGCCGCTCGGGCATCGTTTCAGGCATCGGCGTCGCCTGCGCCGATACGTTCATGGCCATGGCCGCACTGTTCTTCTACTCGATGCTCCAGACCCAGATCGAACAGTACAACACGCTGCTGCGGGTGATCGGCGGCATCTTCGTGGTGATCGTCGGCGTTTTCATCTTCGCACAGAATCCCGTGCCGCAAATCCGCCGCAACCGCGCGGGCAAAACCTCGCTGTGGCAGGATTTCGCCTCGATCTTCGGGCTTACGATCGCCAATTTCATCATGGTAATCCCCTACATCCTGGCCTTCTTCGCGGTGTTCAAGATTTCGGGCGGCGACATGGCCGACCACACCTTCGGGGGCTTCATGCGCTCGCTGTTCGTCATCGCCGGGTTCTTCGGCGGCGCGGTGGCGTGGTGGACCCTGCTGGCCTTCGTCATCAACCTCTTCCGCCGCCGCTTCCGTCCGCGGCACATGCTCACGATCAACCACGTCGCGGGACTCATCATCGGCATATTAGGCATTTACACCATATTATCGACCTTCTTTGATATATTCCCCAATGTCGGACACTAAACACAGGATCATCATTGCCGTCGACGGCTTTTCGTCGTGCGGAAAAAGCACCTTCGCCAAAGCCATCGCGGCCCGCCTGGGCTATATCTTCATCGACACGGGCGCCATGTACCGCGCCGTGACGCTCTACGCCCTCGAGCACGGGGCCATCCGTTCGGGCATCGTCGACGAAGAGGCCGTCGTGAAGCTGCTGGACCGCATTTCGATCACCTTCCGCTTCAACCCCGAGCGCGGGGCCAGCGACATCTACGTCAACGGCGATCTGGTCGAGGGCAAGATCCGCACCATCGAGGTCTCGAACTGCGTGAGCCGCGTGAGCGCCATCCCCGAGGTGCGCCGCAAACTGGTGGCCATGCAGCAGGAGATGGGCCGCCGCCGGGGCGTGGTGATGGACGGCCGGGACATCGGCACGGTGGTGTTCCCCGACGCCGAGCTGAAACTGTTTATGACGGCCGACACCGCCGTGCGCGCCTGCCGCCGCTACAAGGAGCTGACGGGCAAGGGCATGTCGGTGACGATGGAGGAGGTCGAACGCAACATCCGCGAGCGCGACAAGGCCGACATGAGCCGCGCCGTATCGCCGCTGCGCCAGGCCGACGACGCCATCGTGCTCGACAACAGCCACATGAGTGTCGACGAACAGATGGCGTGGTTTATGAACGAGTTCCAATTAAAAATGAAAAATTAAGAATTAAAAATCCGACGGCACAGGTCTCGGCCTGCAAGCCGGAATCGGTTCACAACCAATTTTTAATTTTTCATTCTCAATTTTTAACTACGCAGTTATGCGTGTTGAGATCGACGATAAATCGGGCTTCTGCTTCGGCGTTGTCCGCGCAATCACGGAGGCCGAACGCGCCCTCGGGGAGGGCGGCACGGTCTACTCGCTGGGCGACATCGTCCACAACCGCATCGAGGTCCAGCGCCTCGAACAGCTGGGGCTGCGGACCGTGACCCACGCCGACATGCCGCACCTGGCGGGCTGCCGCCTCTTCATCCGCGCCCACGGAGAACCTCCTACGACCTACGCCGCCGCCCGGGAAATGAACATCGGGATCATCGACGCCACCTGCCCGGTGGTCGCACGACTGCAACGCCGCGTGAAGGAGGCCCACGAACGGATGCGCCCCACAGGCGGGCAGGTGGTGATCCTCGGCAAACGGGGCCACGCCGAAGTGGTGGGCCTCACGGGGCAGGTCGCGGACCCGACGATCGTGATCGAACGGGAGGAGGACCTGGAGCTGATCGACTTCTCGCGTCCGGTCTATTTCCTTTCGCAGACCACGCAGAGCATCGGGCTGTTCGAACGGCTGGGCGCCGAAATGCGCCGCCGGGCCGCCGATGCGGGGCAGGTGTACATCGACGACACGATCTGCCGGCAGGTATCGAACCGCGAACAGCACCTCACGGAGTTTTCCGGACGGTTCGACGCCGTGGTGTTCGTCTGCGGGCGCAAGTCGTCGAACGGCAAGGTCCTCTCCGAGGTGTGCCGCCGGGCCAACCCGCGCACGCACGTCGTCGAGGAGGCTTCGGAAATCGACCCCGCATGGTTCGAAGGAGCCGCGACGGTGGGCATCTGCGGCGCCACGTCGACGCCCAAATGGCTGATGCAGGATGTTGCCGACGCAATCGGCAACCTCAATTCAGAATTCAAAATCCAAAATTCATAATTATCGCCCGCCATGAAAAAGTATATCGTCCGCTCGTTAAAATATTTCTTCGCCCTGTGCGTTCTCTGTATAGCCCTGATGGGGCTGATGCTGATGACCGGGACCTCGGCGCTGTCGCTCGACGACACGCTCTACGTCTTGCTGCACACCGACCGCTACCTGATGCTCTTTGCGGCGATCGTGGCGCTGGCGGCAGTCTACCCCAGATTCGGGTTCGTGGTGCGCCGGGTGGAGGGCGACATCGAGGAGAACCGGGAACAGATCCTGAACGCGTTCCGTTCGGCAGGCTTTTCGCTGCGTTCGGACGAGGACGGGGTGATGACCTTCCGCGCCGACAATTTCGGCCAGAAGCTGATGCTGCTGGGCGAAGACGAGATAAAGGTTTCACAGTACGGACAATGGATCGTGCTCGACGGCATCCGCCGCGGCGTCGCCCGGGTGCAGTACCGGCTCGATTCGTATATACACATGACACGCAATGATTAGAAAATACCGTTACCTGCTCACTGCGGCGGCCGCTGTCGGCGCCGCGGGACTTCTGACATTCGCGGCCCGCAACGACTTCGGGCTGGGCCGCAACATGGAGATCGCCGTCAACATGATGCGCGAACTGTCGCTCAACTACGTCGACCCCGTGGACCCCGACCGCCTGATGGAGGGGGCCGCCGCCGGCATGGTCAGCGACCTGGACCCCTACACGGAGTATATCCCCGAGGAGGGGATGCAGGATTTCGAACTGCTCACCACGGGCAAGTACGGCGGCATCGGGGCGCTCATCCGCCAGAAGGACGACTACGTTCGCATCGCGCAGCCCTACCAGGGATCGCCCGCCGACAAGGCCGGGCTGAAGATCGGCGACAAAATCCTCTCGATCGACGGCAAGGACGCCAAAGGCTTCACGACCGAGCAGGTCTCCTCGCGTCTCAAGGGCGAGCCGGGCAGCAAGGTCAAAGTGACCGTCGAGCACCTCGACGGCACGCAGCAGACGGCGGCGATCCGCCGCGAACGGATCGCGATCCCGGGCGTGCCCTACGCCGGATGGGTCGCCGACGGCATCGGCTACATCCGCCACAGCGACTTCACCGAAGGATGCTACGAGGAGATGCGCGCAGCCATCGAACGGCTGCGCACCGAAAGGCCGCTGAAAGGGCTTGTGCTCGACTACCGCTCCAACGGCGGCGGCATCATGCAGGAGGCGGTCAAAATCCTGGGAATGTTCGTCCCCAAAGGGACCGAGGTGGTCAGCACCAAGGGGCGTTCGGAAGATTCGAAGCAGGTGTTCCGCACCGACACGGAGCCGATCCTTGCAGACCTGCCGCTGACGGTGCTGATCAACGGCAATTCGGCGTCGTCGGCGGAGATCGTCGCCGGGGCGTTGCAGGACCTCGACCGCGCGGTGCTGATCGGCCAGCGCAGTTTCGGCAAGGGACTCGTGCAGTCGCCTCGACCGCTGGGCTACAATGCCATGCTCAAACTCACCACGGCCAAATACTACATCCCCTCGGGCCGCTGCATCCAGGCCATCGACTATTCCCATTCGCAGGAAGGTTCGGTGCGCGCGGTGCCCGACTCGCTGATCTCGGAGTTCACGACCCGCGCGGGCCGCAAGGTCTACGACGGCGGCGGCGTGATGCCCGACATCGCGACCGACCCGGAGTACATTTCACGCTTCGCCCTGACGCTCTACGCGCTGGGATTCATCGAGGATTTCGGCGACGAATACACGCGCCGCAACCCCGGCCGGCAGATCGACATCCGCACCTTCTCGATCACGGACAAGGACTACGCCGACTTCGCGGAGTTCATGCAAGACAAAAAGGTCCCCTACGAATCGGACACCCGCCGGGCGCTCAAGGCGCTGAAAAAAGCCGCCGAGGACGACCGTTTCGCCGACTTGAAGAACAAGTTCGAGCAGGTGGAGGCCGAGTTGAAGGACGACACGCAGACCAACCTCGAAACCTACCGCACGCAGGTCGTCGAGACGATCAACAACGACATCGTCATGCGCCACGGCTACCAGGCCGGCGTGATCGAGCACTCGCTGTCGGGCGACAAGGAGGTGAAAAAGGCCGTCGAGGTGCTCGGCGATCCCGCAGAGTACGCCCGAATCACCCGCGAGCAGGACACCAAGCGCAAGTAAAGACATGAAAATCAGGACTGAATTCTTCTCGTTCCGCAACCGGGTGGTGGTGATCGTCGTCGGGGTGACGCTCGGCGCCCTGTCGCTGCTCTACACCAACGACATGGCCCGGCGGCTCAAGGAGAAGGAGCAGCACGACGTGGCGCTGTGGGCCCACGCCATGGAGCGCGTGACGCGCGACGTGCTGGGCGGCTCGATCCAGGACCCGTTCGTGGCCGACATCATGTCCAACGGCAACAACATCCCGTTCATCATCACCAACGAGAACCTCGAAGTCATCAACTCGCACCTCATCCCCGAGAAGATCATCAACCATCCCGGACGACTTCGGAAACAGATCGACAAATTTTCGGTCGACAACCCGCCGATCCCGGTGAAATTCTTCTGGTCGTCGCAGCATTACCACATCATCTTCTACGGCAAGTCGGCGCTGCTCAAGTCGCTCTACTACTTCCCCTACGTGCAGCTCCTCGTCATCACGGCCTTCATCGCACTGGGATTCATCGCCTTCCGCTCGTCGAAGCACGACGAGCAGAACCGCGTCTGGATCGGACTGGCCAAGGAGACCGCCCACCAGCTGGGAACCCCGACCTCGTCGCTGCTGGGATGGATCGAATACCTGCGTTCGCAGGATGTGGACCAGACGGCCGTCGAGGAGATGAACAAGGACCTCACGCACCTGATGAAGATCGTGGACCGTTTTTCGAAAATCGGCTCCGAGACGCCCCTCACCCCGGCGAACATCAACGAAGTGGTGGGCGAATCGGTCATGTATTTCCGCAAGCGCATTCCCCGCAACGTGACGCTCGACTACAACGGACTGGCCATCGCCCCCGTGCAGGCCAACATCAACGCCGCACTGTTCGAATGGGTCGTGGAGAACCTGATGAAAAACTCGCTCGACGCCCTGCAAGGCCACGGAGCCATCGACGTGCGGATTTCGTCGGACGACAGGAGCGTTATGATCGACGTGAAAGACACGGGCAAGGGCATTCCCAAGAGCAACTGGAAACGCATCTTCGAACCGGGATTCACGACCAAGACCCGCGGCTGGGGCCTCGGGCTGTCGCTCTCGCGCCGCATCGTCGAGGAGTACCACCAGGGTAAGATCGCCGTCATCGACTCCGAAATCGGCAAGGGAACCACCATTCGCATCACACTCAAACGCCACTTCGCCTGATGAACTCCTCGCCGGCACATACGCAACCCGCAGTGCCTGCGGCGGATTCGGTGTCCGGAACTCCGGACGCACCGGCCCGGACGGGATATGTCCCCGGTCCGGATACGCTCCGGGCGGAAACGGCCTTTGCGGAAATGAACTTTGCAAACCCGGCCTTTGCGGACGGCGGTTCCGCGCCGTTCTCCGTTGCAGCGACCGGTGCAGCCCCTTCCGAATGGCGCGACACGACCTCCGCCGCAATTTTCGGAGCGCAATCGACCCTCGCGGAACCCGCACGCATTCCGCTCGCACCGCCTCCGCCGCTCGCGGGAAACGCCGTTTTCCAGAGTTTCGTGCTGCTGCTCGCCGCCACCTACGCCATGCTGCTCTACCGCAACCTGAGCGACGTGCGCACGCTGCTGGGCCGCATCTCGCGCGACGCGGCCACGGGAAAACGCTTCTCCGAGGACCCGGGCGGAAGCGGCTACTCGCGTTTCCTGAACATCGCCACCGCCATCGGCCTGCTCTTTCTGGGCGTCGCGGCGGTCAAATACGGCGACACGCTGATGCCCGGCCGCCTGACAGCGTCCATTCCGCAGGGCGCAGCCCTGATTTTCAGCCTGCTGGTTTCGCTCGCCTCGCTGGGCGTAGCCGCCTATCAGACAATCGCCGTGCGGCTGGCCGGAGCGCTGACCCTCTCGCAGCCCTTCATCGCACAGCTCATGCTGCTCAAACGCACCTGTTTCGCCCTCGGGATGATCCTCATTTCACCCCCGCTGCTGCTCTTCGCACTCTGCCCGCAGGGCACGGGCGGCGTCTGGTTCTGCATCATCGCCGTCGAATTGGCCGCAGCGGCCGTCTTATACCTCAAGGAGACATTAAACCTGTTTCTTTCCAAAAAAGTTTCGATTTTGCATTGGTTTTTGTACCTTTGCACCGTGGAAGTCTTCCCTGTCAGCCTATTATGGCTGCTTGCAGTAAGATGAAACGGCAAAGACAAACCTAAATCAATTCGCAACATTGAAAGTAAAGAGTGTATTAGTTTCGCAGCCGAGGCCCGCTGTCATCGAAAAGTCCCCGTTCTACGAATTGTCCCAGAAACACCACGTGGAAATCGCCTACCGGCCCTTCATCCGCGTAGAAGGCGTCTCCCTGAAGGAGTTCCGCGCCCAAAGGGTCGAAATACTCACGCACACGGCCGTCATATTCACATCGCGTACGACAGTCGACAGTTTTTTCCATATCTGCGAAGAGGCGCGCATCACCGTGCCCGAAACCATGAAATACATCTGCCAGACGGAGGCCGTAGCGCTCTACCTGCAGAAATACATCGTCTACCGCAAACGCAAGATCTCGTTTGCCGACGGCTCGTTCACGTCGCTCATCGAACTGATCATCAAACACAAGGAGGAGAAATTCCTGCTGGCGTTGAGCGAACCCCACAAACCCGAACTGCCGGAAACGCTCGCCAAACTCAAACTCTCGTTCGATCCCGTCATCCTGGCCCGCACGGTCGCCGGGGATCTGGACGACGTTAAAATGGCCGACTACGACCTGCTGGCGCTCTATTCGCCCTCGGACGTGAAAACCCTCATCGAGAAGTTCGGAACCGACGGCCTGCCCGCCGTGGCGGTATTCGGCGAAGGCACGCTGCGCGCCGCCCTCGGGGCCGGAATCACCGTGCTGGCCAACGCCCCGACGCCCGAAGCCCCCTCGATGGTCAAGGCCATCGACATCTACCTGCAAAAGGTGCAGAAAGGCGAGGAGATCGAGCCGGTGGAACTGGTGACCGACGCCCGCAAGGAAGAGTTCATCCGCAGCCAGCAGCACAAGCTGGCCAAGAAGGGCCGCACGCGCCGTCCGACCACGGAATCCCGCAAATAAGGGCCGCAAGCCCCCTGCCGCCATGTCCGCACACTCGCTACCCCGCACCGAAAGGCTCCGTTCGCTCGGGGCCGTGCGCCGTCTGTTCGAGAGCGGCGAAAGCGGCTTCATCTTCCCGTTCCGCTACGTGTGGTTCGCGGAGCCCGACACCGAGCAATCGGTCGAGGTGCTCTTTTCCGTCCCCAAAAAGTTCCACAAACGGGCCAACAAACGCAACCTCGTGCGCCGCCGCACGAAGGAGGCCTACCGCCTGCAAAAGCAGATTCTGCACGACGGCCGGCCGGTCAACCTGGACCTGGCGCTGATCTACTCGTCGAAGGAGACGCTGCCTTATAAAACCGTCGCAAATGCAGTCCGCAGGATTCTGGAATCGGTCGTGGAGCATCTTTAAACAGGCCTGCGCCCTGCCGCTGATCGGACTGGTGAAGTTCTACCAGCTCTGCATCTCGCCCTTCACGCCCCCGTCGTGCCGGTTCACCCCCACCTGCTCGCAGTATGCGCTCGAGGCGTTGCGCAAATACGGCCCCCTGAAAGGACTGTGGCTCGCCCTGCGGCGGCTGTCGAAGTGCCATCCGTGGGGCGGCAGCGGCTACGACCCCGTGCCGTAGCGCAAAAACGGCCGGCCGACCGGCCGACCGTCCCCCTCCTTCCGAAGAGTCGCGTCACCATTTGCTTTTGAACCCATTTTCCTTCCGGCAATAAAGATCATATCCTTTTCGGAGAAAAACAATCCCGACCCTGACGATCAGGGTCGGGATTCCGCCTTTAAACAGAACGATTCGGCCCGGACGGACAGATCAATCGTGCAGGTCGTCGCACCGCTCGGCCGCGGACTCGAATTCGAGCGTCGCATGGGGGATTCCGGCATGGTTCAGGAGGTCTTTCAGATCGTGTTTCACCTCCTCCATACGGGACAGGCTTTCGAGCACGACATGGGCCGTCAGGGCGTTTTCCGTCGTACTGATAGCCCAGACATGGATGTGGTGAACGGCCTTCACGCCCGGAACGTCCGTCATCTTCCGCCCGATTGCGGCCACGTCGATCTCCCCGGGAACGCCGTCGAGCGACAGACGCAGGCTGTCGCGCGTCAGCGACCAGACCGACGCCACGATTACCGCGGCGACGACCAGTCCCACGACAGGGTCGACGATCGTCCAGCCCGTCCACGAGATCACGAGTCCCGAAACGAGCACCCCGACCGACACCAGCGCATCGGCGGCCATGTGCAGATATGCGCCCTTGACATTCAGATCACGGTCCTTGTCCTTCAGAAACAGCCACGCCGTGAAGCCGTTGATCGCCACCCCGACGCCCGCCGTCCAGGCGATGGCGCCGCCTTCGACCGGCGCGGGATGCAGCATGCGGCCGATGCTCTCGGCGACGATGACCCCCACGGCGATCAGCAGGATCACCGAGTTCAACAGCGAGATCAGCACCGTGCTTTTCTTGTAACCATAGGTGTAGCGGGGCGTAGCCTGCGCCTGCGCCAGCCGGAAGGCCAGCATGGCCAGCAGCAGGCTGGCGACGTCGGAAAGGTTGTGCCCGGCATCGGACAGCAGGCCCATCGAGCCGTAGGAGAGGCCGACGGCGAATTCGACGACGACGAAAGCCACGTTGAGCGCAATGCCCAGAATGAAGGCCTTGTTGAGCGACGTAACCGTGCGCTCGTGGTGATGGTGTTCGTGTGTCATGGCTGCGGATCGGTTATGGTGTCCTTGATTTCGGAGAGTTCGACCAGTTTGTTGACGATGGCGTAGATCGTAAGTCCCGCCGCGGAGTGAATTTGCAGTTTCGCGGCAATGTTGCGGCGGTGGGTGATCACGGTATGGGCCGAGATGCAGAGCGCATCGGCGATCTGTTTGTTGGTCATGCCCTTTACCACGCAGACGATGATCTCCTTTTCACGGGCGCTCAACGGCTCGGGTTTCACCGTGCGGGGACCCGCCGCCGCCAGCCGCTCGACGGCCGGGATGAAGAGTTCGTCCTCCACGGCGTTGTGCGAGGCGAGTTCGTGCTCGCAGTTGAAGATGTCGAACAGCACGCCGTTGAGTTCGTTCGAGCTGCCCGAAGGGTAGTATTTGATGATGATATTCTTCAGCTCGCGCAGCTTGATATCAATCTGGTCGTGCTGGCGGCGGAAGATGTCGATCGAATAGGCCGTGTTCTTCTCGCCCGAGAGCAGCGACTCGACATACGGAAAAACGGTCTGCTCCTCGTAGGACATGTGGCGCTGCACTTCGGCGGCATACTCGTCGAAAAAGCGCATGATGGCGAACGAAACGTCGCTTAGGGCGCAGTCGACCGCCTCGATCAGTTTCCGCCGGATGGCCGGAAGCCGGAAGTCCAGGAAATAGCCGTGGGAGTTGTGCAGATAGTCGGTCAGCGAACGGACCGAGACCTCGCCGGCCAGCTCCGCGCCGTTGCCGAAGTTCATCAGCATGTTCACCACGGCGAGGAACGTCGCGGCGTCCACCCTGCTCTCGGCGCACACCTCGGCGATGGTCTTGTCGCCGAATCCCAGCGCAATGCCGAAACGGCTCATCACCTGCAACACGGCATAGCGGTCGCAGACCAGATCGCACATCCGGTCGTCACCCGCATATCCACCATTTTTATACATAGACAACGTGAATCCGGTGCATCGGATTGAATTTTTTTCGCCCGGATTTCAAACATGGAATGCACCGGATTCCCGTTACAGCGCCTACCGCGCCGGTTCCATATTGACAATCCTCCCCAATTCCCCTTTGCCAAGGGGGACTTATACCTGCCATCAGGTATTCATTTCGACGCCACAAAGATATGCGGACAAGCGCCGTGCCGCAATACCTAAAAAAGGGTATTTTCAGCGGCGTCCGATATCCACGTAGGTCGTCTGCAACATCGTGCGCCCCACGTCGAGCAGTTCGGGATTCGTCTCCGTCACGGCACGGCCGCCCGTCGCGTCCCACACCGCCTCGCCCGAGGCGTCGACCACGCCGAAACCGTCGTTGAAGGCGTAGTAGGCGAACTTACGGGGGGGGGTCGGTGCGAAAATGTCCTTGCTGTAATCGAAATCGTCGTGCGGAACGCCCAGTTGGGCGAGCAGCGTCGCGGCAATGTCGATCTGCGAGGCGTAGTCCTCCACCACACGCGGCCGGGCGACGGCCCCGCCCGTCCAGATCATCGGAATGCGGTGGCGCAGCGGTTCGTTGTAGGCCAGCGTCCGCGGGTAGGGATAGCCGTGGTCGGCGACCAGCACGACGAGCAGGTTTTCCCACGCGGGCGAAGCCTTCAGACGGTCGATCATCTTCCCCACGCAGTCGTCCGAAAAGGCCATTGCGTTCAGCACCCGGTCATCGAACTTCGCATAGGGGACGTCGAAGGGCGTATGGCTGCTCAACGTCAGCAGTCCCGCGAGAAACGGCTCGCGGGATTCGCTCAACGCGATCACGCGGTCGGCGAACCAGTCGCACATCAGCCGATCGTCGTAGCCCCAGTCCGAAGCCGGGGCGTCGAAGCGCAGGTCCTTCTGCCAGATCAGCTCCTGCCATCCCGTGGCGTACATGTAGGAGGCCTGGTTGGTGAAATTGAGGTCGCCGCCGTAGGCGAAACTCGTCTTATACCCCTCTCCCGCGAGCGAACGCGCCACCGAGGGCAGGTTGCGGCTCTTGGCCGGGAGTTTCATAATCGACATGCGCGTCTGCGCCGGGAATCCGCTCAAAATCGCCACCTCGCCGCGGTCGGTGCGGAACGAATTGGCGAAGAAATTCTCGAACCAGACGCCCTCGCGTTTCAGCCGTTGCATGTTGGGCATGACGGGTTCTCCGTCGACCTCGGCGTCCATCACCGTCCGGGCGAAGCTCTCCAGAATGACGATCACCACATTGGGCCGCAGCGTGTCGAGCACCCGCTCCGTGGGTCCCGCAGCCGGACCGTTGCCCCGCAGGGCGTCGAACTTCGCGGCCCGCGTCTCTTCGTCGAAGAAGGGGTATTCGCCGGCATAGTCGGCACGGTCGCCGAGACTGGACAGGAACGAGAAAACGGGGTTCGTGGCCGCATGGTTCAGAAACGGCACGGGGCTGAAATAGACCTTCGAAACATTGGCCACCGAGGCCCCCAGCCCGCCGCGGATCGCCAGGAAGTCGAATCCCGCGAGCACGACGACGACGAGACTTCCGGGCAGGGCCAGCCGCCAGCCGACGGGACGTCCGTCGAAAATGCGCAGGATGCGACAGTAGGCCCAGAGCATCGGCGCGGCATACGCGGCGGCCAGCAGCGTCTGCCGCACGCCGAGCCAGAAATCGACGCTCGCCATCGCCTCCTCGGGATCGGAGAGGTAGATCAGCACCGTCGCATCAATGCGGAACCCCCAATGCTCGTACAGCGCGACGTCGACGGCGAAGATCACGGCCGTCACCACGGCGATCAGCGCAAAATAGGCTGTCAGCACGCCCCGCCACACCCGTTCCGGGATACGCACCCACAGCGAGAGAAGCACGGCCAGGAGAGGCAGCGCGGTGACATAACCCGCGACGGTCATGTCGAGCGTCAGCCCGTGCCACAGCACCTCCATCCAGCCCCCGAAACCCGCCCCGGCCGCCTCTGCGGCATACCACGCCATAAAGACGGGTTTCTGCACGGCCATCGCGAGGACGGTCGCACAGAACACGGCAACGAGGAAAGCGAATTTTCGGCGCATTACTTACTCCTATTTTTTGATTTCAGACAGGGTGGTTTCGGGCATCGCGCCGCACGGGACGGATGGGCAGCGCCAAAGTACGCCCCAATCGTCACGCGCAAGGGATGTGCAGAAATAGCCGCATAAAACCGAAAAACTATATTTTTTCGCCGTAGGCCAGATCTCCCGCATCTCCGATGCCGGGAACGATGTAGGAGCGCGAAGTCAGCTCCTCGTCGACGACGGCCGTCCAGATCGTGGTGGTCTGCCGCGGCATGTTCTTCATGGCATAGTCAAGCCCCTGCTCGCTGGCGACGACCGCGGCGACATGGGTATGGGCCGGCGTACCGCCCTTCTCGCACAAGGCGTTGTAGGTCAGCACGAGCGACGATCCGGTGGCCAGCATCGGATCGACCAGCAGCAATGTCTTGCCTTCGAGGCTTCCGCACGAGATGTACTCGACCTTCACGGTGAACTTGCCGTCCTTGGTGCTCTTGCGATAGGCCGAGACGAAGGCGTTCTGGGCGTCGTCGAAGTAGTTGAGAAACCCCTGATGATAGGGAAGTCCCGCACGGAGAATCGTCGCCACCACGATCTGCTCGTCGATCATCTCGACGGTGGCTTCACCCAGCGGCGTCTCGACAACGCACGGTTTGTAGCTGAACGCTTTCGATATTTCGTAAGCCGTGATCTCGCCGATGCGCTCCATGTTGCGGCGGAAACGCATCGAATCCCGCTGAATCCGCTTGTCGCGGATTTCTGCGATGAATTTGTTGAGAACGGTGTTCTGCTGGGAGAGGATATGCAACGTCATGGTTGAGTGGGTTTGGTTGGTTGTCAGTAGAGGAAATTGTTGAACGGATAACGCCCGGCGTGAATCTCGCGCACCATGCCGTACAGATCCGAGCGGAATTTTTCCAGATTGGTCTTCGCCAGCGCCGAGAGGAAGATGCAGGGCGTGTTGGCCCGTGCGATCCAACTCTTTTTAAGCTCCTCCAGCGAGAGGTTCTCGCGCGTGGCGGGCGTCAGGTCGTCCTCCTCCTTCTCGATATAAGTATAGGCGTCGACCTTGTTGAAAACCAGATAGACGGGTTTGTCGCCCGCGCCGATCTCCTGCAGGGTCTGCTTCACCACGGCGATCTGCTCCTCGAACTGCGGGTGCGAAATGTCCACCACATGAACCAGCAGATCGGCTTCGCGAACCTCGTCCAGCGTCGATTTGAACGACTCGATCAGTTCCGTGGGCAGTTTGCGGATAAAGCCCACCGTGTCCGAAAGCAGGAAGGGCAGATTGTCGAAAACCACCTTGCGGACCGTGGTGTCGAGCGTGGCGAAGAGCTTGTTCTCGGCGAAAACCTCGCTTTTCGAAATCAGGTTCATCAGCGTCGATTTGCCCACGTTGGTATAGCCGACCAACGCCACGCGGACCATTGCGCCGCGGTTCGAACGCTGCACGGCCATCTGGCGGTCGATCTTCTTGAGGTCCTCCTTCAGTTTGGCGATGCGGTTGCGGATGATGCGGCGGTCGGTCTCGATTTCGCGCTCTCCGGCGCCGCCGCGGGTTCCCGTGCCGCCCCTCTGGCGTTCGAGGTGGGTCCATAGGCCCGACAGCCGGGGCAGCATGTATTCGTAATTGGCCAGCTGCACCTGCGTCTTGGCGTAAGCCGTCCGGGCACGCGACATGAAGATGTCGAGGATCAGACGCGTGCGGTCCAGCAGACGGCAGGGCATCTCCTTTTCGATGTTGCGCGTCTGCGAGGGAGTCAGTTCGTCGTCGAAGATCACCACGTCGATTTCATGCTCCCGGCAATACGCGGCGATCTCCTCCAGTTTGCCGGGACCGACGTAGATGCGCGACGAAGGCTGCGGCAGCCGCTGGGTGAAACGTTTCACCGAACAGATGTCGGCCGTCTCGGCCAGAAACTCCAGTTCATCGAGAAACTCCTCGGTCTGGCGCGGGTCCTGGTTGTCGCGGATGACGGCGACCAGCACGGCGCGTTCGCGGCAATCGGCCGCGGCGACAGGCTGGGGATTCAGTTTATTTTCTTCCAAAACAATTCTATTTTATTTCCGGTTTCAACTCCGGCTTCCGCCGGGTCGGACAACGTGCTGCAAACACGATGCTACAAATAAGGGTATCCGCCCGAAAGCAGGATACCCTCAAAAAGTTCAGCCGTAACGCCTTAATTTGCATGCGGAACTCGACCGGCAGGGCGTATCTGACATGCACCGTCTGATTCCGCCGTTTCCCGGGGCTCCATTCGGCGATTCGTTCGACACACGGCCCTTTCATCCGCCGGCGAACGGCCGGGCGGATATTCCCGTCCCGGACTTTAGTTCTGTACGCGGAAGTCTACCGGCAGGGTATACTTCACACGAACCACCTGGTTACGCTGTTTGCCGGGGCTCCACTTCGGAGACTTGTTCAGTACGCGGATGGCCTCCTCGGAGAGCGAACGGTCGGGCGTCTGAAGCACCTGGATATTGGTCAGACGGCCGTCCTTCTCGATCACGAACGAGAGAACCACACGACCCTGGATACCGTTTTCGAGGGCGATCTGCGGGAACTTCACATTCTGCTGCACCCAGTTGCGGAAGGTATTGAGGTCTCCGCCCTGGAACGAAGGCATGGTCTCGGCGATCAGGAACGGCTGGTCGTCCTCGATGGTCTCTTCGGCCACCTCGACCTGCTGGATCACCTCGGTATTCTCGTCGAACTCGGCGAAGTCCACTTCGGTGGTGATCTTCGTGTCGTTGGTAACGACCTGCAACAGGTCGGCGATAACCTTCACCTCTACACGCTTGGGAGGCTCGGGAGGCTTCTGGTCTTGGCGGGTGATCTCGACGATCTCCTCCTCGACAACAGCAGTCTGCAAATCCATCTTTTCAATCTTGCGCTCCTTCGGGGTGTAGGCGAAAGCCCCGATCACGAGGCAAAGCGAAATGACCAGACCGATTTCGAGCAAAAGACCCCGCTTGTTCCGGAGGTCCGCTTTGGGTGATTTCTTAATTTCCATTTATCTCAAATAATTTTAATGTTCGGGCAAAAAACGGGCATAGGGGCGCTATGCACCACAAATATATGGATAAAAATTCAAAAATGAACATACGGACGCAAAAATCTTCATTTTTTACCTACTTTTGTCGCAGGAAACAGCCCCCGGAATCGCAGGAATGACACATCAGGAATCGTTATACGGCAAAACGCCCGACCAGCTCGC
>ENA-ORUB01002531-ORUB01002531.1-human-gut-metagenome-genome-assembly--contig:-NODE-2531-length-17099-cov-3.798228_pt1 | contig 17099 bp, 13 predicted proteins | sample MGYA00241918_ERZ509200 | MGnify/ENA primary metagenome ERZ509200 (study PRJEB26280, sample SAMEA2338853) | human gut metagenome | biome: human gut; feature: human-associated habitat; material: faeces... | reverse complement strand
CCATTTCGACGGCTACCGCTTCGACGGCGTGACGTCGATGATCTACCGCCACCACGGCTACGTCACGTTCGATTCGCGCGACCGTTTCTTCGACGAGGGGGTCAACGGGGACGCTCTCACCTACCTCACCCTGGCCAACCGCCTCGCGCACGATTTCCGGCCTTCGGCCGTGACCATCGCCGAGGACGTGAGCGGCATGCCGGGGATGTGCATCCCGATCGCCGACGGCGGCATCGGATTCGACTACCGCCTGGGCATGGCCATCCCCGACTTCTGGATCAAGCAGCTGAAGGAGGTGCCCGACGAGCAGTGGGACATCCGGGAGATGTGGTCGGTGATGACCGACCGCCTGCCCGAAGTCAAGACCGTGGCCTACGCCGAGTCGCACGACCAGGCGCTCGTCGGCGACAAGACCATCGCCTTCCGGCTGATGGACAAGGAGATGTATTTCCACATGGACCGCGCTTCGGAGAACATCGTCATCGACCGCGGCATGGCCCTGCACAAGATGATCCGCCTGATGACCATCTCCACGGGCGGTCAGGCCTACCTCAACTTCATGGGCAACGAGTTCGGGCATCCCGAGTGGATCGACTTCCCGCGCGAGGGCAACGGCTGGAGCTACGCCCACGCCCGGCGGCAGTGGTCGCTCGCAAAAAACGGATTCCTGCGCTATGCGTGGCTGGGCGATTTCGACCGTGCGATGATCCGGCTGGTGAAAAAATACAAGGTTCTTGCCGACGGTTACCCGTGGAATCTGCTGATGGACGAGCGCAACAAGACGATGGCCTTCTCGCACAGCGACCTGCTGTTCGTCTTCAACTGGCATCCTTCGGCCTCGATCCCCGACTACGAACTTCCGGTGCAGGCCCCGGGCAAGTACGTCCCGGTGCTCTCGACCGACGAAAACCGCTTCGGCGGACAGGAGCGGCAGTCGATGGCGGCCGAACACTTCTCGTTCGACGCCGGGGAGGGCGACGGACAGCGGCAGCCCCATATCCGCATCTACAACACCTCGCGCACGGCGACGGTCTACCTGCGAAAAAAGTAGTTACGCAACGACTATGTTTTCATAAAGCCATAAATAAATTTGAAATTTTCTTGCTTATCCGAAAGTTGTTCGTATATTTGCGAACAATTATGGAAAACATGACGAAAAAAGCCTATACCGGTCAAGAGGAGCAGATCGCCCGTTTCGCCAAGGCGATGGGCCATCCGGCGCGCATGGCGATCCTGCGGTTTCTCGCTTCGCAGGAGAGTTGCTTTTTCGGGGATATTCACGAGGTGTTGCCTATCGCCAAGGCGACCGTCTCGCAGCACCTCAAAGAGTTGAAAGACGCCGGGCTGATACAGGGCGAAATCGAAACCCCGAAAGTCCGTTACTGCATCAACCGTGAGAATTGGGCTGTCGCACGCGATTTGTTTGCCGATTTTTTCTGCGCATGCCGGGATAAAAAATCCTGCTGCGAGTGAACCGCTCTTTTTTTGCGTCCATTGTTCGTAATTCGCCGAACTACATATATAAACCGACAATAGCATGGAAATTAAAATTTTAGGCACGGGTTGCCCTCGCTGCAAAGGCCTCTACGAAACGACGGAGCGCGCAATCGCCGAATTGGGGCTGGATGCGACGCTCGTAAAAGAGCAGGACATTCTGAAGATCATCGAATACAAAACGCTCGGTCTGCCCGCGCTGGTGGTCGATGAAAAGGTCGTGTCGGCAGGCGTGGGCCTGTCGCTCGGAGAGGTGAAGAAACTTTTATCGAATAAAATAGGATGAGAACGATTTTAGTCGCGGTGCTGGCCGCCGTCGTGCTGGCCGCCTGCGGGAACAATCCGCGAAAAACCGCCACGTCCGATCCCCAAAGCGACGGGGTCGAGGTGCTTTGTTTCCACGGAGCGAAACGCTGCGTAACCTGCACGGCCATCGAGAACGGAGCGAAAGAGGTTGCAGAGACCTGTTTTGCCGGGCAGATCGAAGCCGGCGACATGAGTTTCCGGATAATCGACATCACGCAGCCGGAAAATGCGGCATTGGCCGAGAAATACGAAATTGCGTGGTCGTCGATTTTGCTGGTCAGGCGTCGGGACGGCCGAGAAACCGTGAACGACCTCACGCAATTCGCCTTTGCCAACGCACGGACAAATCCCGACAAATTCAAGGCGGAGCTGAAAACGGCAATCGAAAAACTACTCGCGGAATAACATTATGGAGTATTTGCAGAACCTGCTCGACGGCTCGACCGTTCCCGTGGTTACGGCGTTTCTGCTGGGGCTTTTGACGGCGATAAGCCCCTGCCCGCTGGCTGCGAACATCACGGCCATAGGCTATATCGGCCGCGACATTACCGACCGCAGCCGGATTTTCCGGGATGGTCTGCTGTACGCTCTCGGACGGATCGCTGCTTATACGCTGCTCGGCGCGGCGTTGATCGCCATTCTGCGCGAGGGTGCGAGTATGTTCGCCCTGCAAAAAGCGATCAGCAGATACGGCGAAATGCTGCTTGCTCCGGCTCTGATCCTGATCGGGCTGTTCATGCTTTTCGGGCACAAACTCAACCTGCCGCAGTTCGGGTTTTCGGGCGGCGACAGAATCGAGAAACGCGGCGGCTGGGGAGCGTTGCTGCTGGGCGTCTTGTTCGCGATGGCATTCTGCCCCACCAGCGGGGTTTTCTACTTCGGGATGCTGATTCCGATGTCGGCGGCGGAAACGGGCGGTTATCTGCTGCCTGCGGTGTTCGCGCTCGCCACGGCTCTGCCCGTGGTGGCCGTCGCCTGGATGCTGGCATACAGCGTGGCGGGCCTCGGTCGCTTTTACAGCCGGATGCAGGCGTTTCAGAAGTGGCTCAACCGCCTTGTCGCCCTGCTGTTCATCGCAGTAGGCATTTATTACGGTGTAATTTATTATCTCTAATACAAATAAGACATGAAAAAGATTGAAATTTTCGACCCGGCCATGTGCTGCCCCACGGGGTTGTGCGGGCCGAATATCAACCCCGACCTGATGCGCATTGCCGCCGCCGTGGAATACCTCAAGCGCAAAGGCGTTGTGATCGAACGCCACAACCTGCGCGACGAACCGCAGCTCTACGTAACGAACAAGACGGTGAACGATTACCTGATGCGGCACGGGGCCGACGGACTGCCCGTAACGCTGGTGGACGGCACGGTTGCCGTGCGGAAAGGTTATCCGACCAACGATCAACTGACCGAGTGGACGGGCGTATCGCTGGATTATATACCTATTTTAAAATAAACGGTACGATGAAACCCTTTGATTTATCGACGATAGCAGGAACGAAATACCTCTTTCTCACGGGCAAAGGCGGCGTAGGCAAGACCTCGGTCGCCTGCGCAACCGCCGTCGGGCTGGCCGACCGGGGCGATAAAATCCTCCTGATCAGCACCGATCCCGCATCCAACTTGCAGGATGTGTTCGGGCAAACATTGGACGGACACGGCACGCCGATCGCCGAGGCGCCGGGGCTGACGGTCGTAAACCTCGACCCGGAGCAGGCCGCCGCCGAATACCGCCGGAGCGTCATAGGCCCCTACCGCGGCAAACTGCCCGAGAGCGTCATACAGAACATGGAAGAGCAGTTGTCCGGCTCCTGCACGGTGGAGATCGCGGCGTTCAACGCCTTTTCCGACTTCATCACCGATCCGCAGATTCAGCGGCACTACGACCACATCATTTTCGACACGGCCCCGACGGGACACACGCTGCGGATGCTGCAACTCCCCTCGGCATGGAGCGCCTTTATCAGCGAAAGCACGCACGGCGCGTCGTGCCTCGGCCAGTTGTCGGGACTGGAAGAGCGCAAGGAGATCTACAAGCAGGCCGTACATACGCTTTCCGACTCTGCCGCAACCCGCCTCGTGCTGGTGAGCCGTCCCGATGACGCGCCGCTCAAAGAAGCCGCCCGCTCGTCGCACGAATTGCAGGCGCTCGGCATCCGGAATCAGGCGCTCGTCATCAACGGCCTGCTCCAACAGTCGGACGATGAGGATGCCGTTACCCGGCAGCTCTTCGAACGGCAGCAGGCCGCCATGCGGAACATGCCCGAGTCGCTCAAGGGTTTTCCGGCGTTCAGCATCCCCCTGCGCTCGTATAATCTTTCCAATATCGCCAATATCCGGCGGATGCTCTCATCGGATGCGGTTGCGGGCGTTCCGGACTATCGTCCCCTCGCCGGGGAAAAGACGCTCGACGATCTGGTGCAGGATCTCTACGAGTCGGGCAAGCGCGTGATCTTCACGATGGGCAAAGGCGGCGTCGGCAAGACGACCGTGGCGACCCGCATTGCGCTGGGGCTGAAACGTCTCGGGGCGAAAGTTCACCTTACGACGACCGACCCGGCCAACCATATCAATTACGGGCAGGCTGTCGCCGCAGGTCTGGACGTGAGCCGCATCGACGAGGCCGAGGTGCTGGAAGCCTATAAAAACGAGGTGCGGGCCAAAGCGCGTGAAAACGGCATGGGCGCCGAGGATATGGAGTATATCGAAGAGGATTTGCGGTCGCCGTGTACGCAGGAGATCGCCGTGTTCAAAGCCTTTGCCGGGATCGTGGAGAAAGCCGATACGGAGATCGTCGTGATCGACACGGCTCCCACGGGGCACACGCTGCTGCTGCTGGACGCCACGCAAAGCTATCACAAAGAGGTCGAGCGCACGCAGGGCGAGGTTACAGGGGCCGTGGCGCACCTGCTGCCGCGTCTGCGCGACCCCGGGCAGACCGAGGTGGTGATCGTCACGCTGCCCGAAGCGACGCCCGTGTTCGAAGCCGAACGGTTGCAGGCCGACCTGCGCCGTGCCGGAATACGCAATGAGTGGTGGGTTGTAAACTCCTGCCTGTCGCTGGTGGCCACGGACAATCCGTTCCTGCAATCCAAAGCGCAGGGTGAATTGCCGTGGATCGAACGCGTCAAACGACTTTCCGGAAACCATACGGCCCTGATCGGCTGGAAAAACGCATAAACGATGAGGATACTGATTTTATGCACGGGCAACAGTTGCCGCAGCCAGATGGCCCACGGCTTCATGCAGTCGTTCGACTCCCGTTTGGATGTCTTTTCGGCGGGAACCGAACCTGCGTCCCGCGTCAATCCGCAGGCCGTCGAAGTAATGGCCGAAGCCGGCATCGACATCGGCAGCCATACGCCGCACCATGTGTCGGAACACCTCGGCAGGCGGTGGGATTATGTGATCACCGTCTGCGGCGGCGCGAACGAAAACTGTCCGGTGTTCACGGGCCGCGTCATGCACCGCCTGCACATCGGGTTCGACGATCCGTCCCGCGCAATGGGAACGCCCGAATTCATCGCCGGGGAATTCCGGCGCGTGCGCGATGAGATCAAAACCCGGTTTTATCGGCTTTATGCAGAAGAGATCAAACCGCAGTTACCATGAAAGAACGACAGGGCATAGGCTTTTTCGAGCGTTATCTGACTTTGTGGGTGACGCTCTGCATCCTCGCGGGGATTGCCGTCGGGCAATGGCTCCCCGCCGTTCCTGCGGCGCTGGGCAAACTGGAGTATGCGAACGTGTCGGTTCCCGTCGCCATCCTGATCTGGCTGATGATCTACCCGATGATGCTTAAAGTCGATTTTCAGAGCGTGAAAAACGTCGGACGACGCCCGAAAGGAATTCTGATCACCTGCGCAACGAACTGGCTGATAAAACCCTTTACGATGTTCGGGATCGCCTGGCTGTTCTTCTTCGTGCTGTTCAGGTCATTCATCCCCGAACCGCTGGCCGGGCAGTATCTGGCCGGGGCCGTTCTGTTAGGGGCCGCGCCCTGTACGGCGATGGTGTTCGTATGGAGCCACCTCACCCGGGGCGATGCGGCCTATACGCTGGTGCAGGTCGCCGTGAACGACCTGATTATCCTTGTGGCATTTGCGCCTATCGTCGCGCTTCTGCTGGGTGTGGGCGGAGTGTCGATACCGTGGGATACGCTGTTGCTGTCGGTCGTGACGTTCGTCGTCATCCCGCTGGCGGCGGGCGTCCTGACCCGTCTGCGGGTCGTCAGGCGAAAAGGCGCCGACCATTTCAACAACGTCTTTGTCAAAAAAATTCGACAACCTGACCGTGGGCGGACTGCTGCTGACGCTCGTGATCCTCTTTTCGTTCCAGGGCGAAACGATCCTCGCCAATCCGCTGCATATCCTGCTGATCGCCGTGCCGCTCGTCCTGCAAACCGTGCTGATCTTCTTCGTGGCCTACGGTTGGGCGCGGTGGTGGCGGCTGCCGCACGACATCGCCGCTCCCGCCGGAATGATCGGAGCCAGCAACTTTTTCGAACTGGCCGTTGCCGTCGCAATCTCGCTGTTCGGCTTACGGTCCGGCGCGGCGATGGCCACGGTCGTCGGCGTGCTGGTCGAAGTCCCCGTAATGCTGACGCTCGTGCGGATCGCGAATAATACGCGCAAATGGTTTGCAGCCTATAAATCGTAATCCCGGGGATTCGCAGGGGCCGAGCGCGGCACAATCGAGCGGGAAGGAATATTGCTGCCAAACGATTTCAAGTCTCCGATCGCGCCCGGTGAAGCAGTTTTTCAGCATCATCGGCCGCAGGACCCGCCCCCACGCCGTAGCGGTCGGCGATCGGCTGGTGGATGTCGGAATTGGACATACAGGCCACTCCGCGTTCGTCGACGAGGTCTGCCGCATTGGGATAGCTTTTCGCAGGTGATTTCGCAGCCCGGAACCACAAGGATTCCCCGCAATGTCGGGCAGGCGGAGTTCGCTGCGGGTGTAGAAGGCATCCCGCTCGGGGAATTTGCAAACATGCCCGTTGCGGATCTGAGCCGCTGCAACCACAGCGGCAGCGGATAGAAAGGTCGTCAACAGGATTTTTTCACCGTTTCAGGTCTATGTATAACGGTAAATGGTCGGATAGCGTCGCGGCGTCGCCTTCGCGCAGAATCCGTCCGTCGAGGGCGCGCGCCCGGAGATCGCGGCTCAGATAGATGTAATCGAGACGGCATGTTACGGGATCGGGATTGCCCGCGGCACGCGCCGGACTGGGATAGGAGGCGACGTATTCGGAATGAAACCGTTTGAAGGCGTCGCAGAAACCCGCGTCAAGCAACGCCTGCTGGGTCGTGAAGTCCAGTTCACCGTCCACCAGGTTCTGCCGTTTACCGCCCGTGCGGGGATCGTCGCCCCGGCGGTTCAGCGCCCGCAGGCGGCCGTCGGCATATCCTTCGCGGTCGAGCGGCGAACAGGAGTTCAGGTCGCCCAGTACGATCCAGCGGCGGCGTTCTCCCGAAGCTGCGATCCAGGCCCGAATCGTCGCCACCTCCTGCTGCCGTTTGCGCCAGCTGAAAGGCGAGAGGTGCGCCACGACGATGTTGTAGCCGCCCGTGCGGGCGATCAGGAATCCGTGGTGCATATTATCCGTCACCCGTTTCGCTACGATCGGGTATTTCGATGTAAGGGCCACGGGATACCCTGTATCCTTGAGCAATACGGCATGGGAATGACCGTAGGCTGCCGCAAGTTTCTCCAAACGCGCTTGCGTGAATCCATTCATCTCCTGCAAGGCGGCCAGGTCGGGATCGAGTTCGCGCATCCAGGCGACAAATCGTTCCTTCGAAGCCGTCGTATCCATTTTCAACCCCTCACAGACATTGTAGGTGAGCACCCGAAAAGATCGTTTCTGCGCCGAGGCGCCTGCCGCCGCAATGAGCGCGAACAATAGGAACAGCTTGCGCATGGTCTATTCGATTTGGGATTTATACTTCGCATAGAGCATTCCGGCAACGGGTTTCGCGGCGGAACGCCCTGCGTTCAGGCCGCTTTTATCCGTGGAATTGACCCACGCCCATTCGAAATCCCTGCACCGCTCGGTGAAAGCGGCTTCGTCGAACGGCGCGCCCGACTCCACGGCTTCAAGGACCGCGTCGCAGAACAACTCCCAGCGGGGTTTGTAGTAGGCAGCGACCAGTCCGGCCCATGTGCGGTTGGCGTAATCGTTAAGGCTCTGGTCGCGGTCGCCCCAGGTGGTGAGGATGTTGCGGGCATTTCGTTCGTAATAGTCGCTCTCGGCCCCGGACGTGCCGACGGCGCGCGCCGCCTCGATCCATCGGGAGAGCGAGAATGTCGGATGGCAGGCCAGCAAACGGTCCAGATCGTCCAGCAGCGCCATCATCTCCGCTTTCCGGGTACGCATAGCCGGTACATCACGCCGTTCGTACGCTGCCTGAAGGCGTCGCGCAGAAGCGCAAAATGGTTGCCGAGGACCTGACGGCCCACGTTCACCAGATCGAAGTCGTACATCGCACCGTGTCCTTCGGCGCGAAGCATCCGCCCCCAGGCGCGGCACAGCCCGGCGTTGTCGTAGGAGTTTCCGGGCTGCGTCCAGCGTATCACGCCCCGCAGCGACGGCCGCGAGTTGGTTACCGTCCCCTGCCCCAGCTGCGCACAGTCGACATAGACCGAGTCGAGCATCCAGCGCCAGGCGGCCCGGAAATCGGCATCCTCGCATCCGGCATGACTGTCGGCATAGGCGTCGATCCACGTCGCGTCGTCGCCGGTATGCCGCCAGGCCTTATCGAAGAGGTATTCGTACATCAGCGGATTGACATCCAACGCTTCGAGCGTCGAACCCACTCCGCAGAGGTTGTCGCCTCCTGCGGCAAAAGCCCGTTCGATACGGCGTCCCGTTTCGCGGAGGTTGCCCTTGAGCATCGTATTGCCGCCGAAGTTTCCCAAATAGCACCAGATATAGGGCTTGCCGTAATAGCGGTCGGTCATACGCCAGACCTCGGTATTTTCGCAGTAGTAGTCCAGCGACACGAGGCGGTCGCCGGGCACGGCACGCATGAACGCTTCACGCAAGGCGTCGGTCCACTCCTTGTCGTAGTAGAAATGCCAGGTCATCTGCAACCACACGGCTTCGGGATCGGCCTCGGCGAGCGAACTGTAAATATGCCCGGCCACCGAAGCGAGGTATTCGGCATCCCAGCGCGGCAGCTGCACCTCGTTGAGCGGATCGGCCCCGTAAATGTGGTCGGTGCCGTACAAACGGGTCTGCTCGGCGAGAAATTCGCGCTGAATCCCGGCGAACAGCGGGTCCGTCGGGCTGAGGAATGAACTGCGGTATTTGTCCCCGAACCCGCTCCACGAACTCATGGTCATAATATCCGCTTCGGGATACCGGGCCTTCAGCGCAGCGGGAACATGCCCGGCAAAAGCCGGAAGCACGGGCGTCATCCCCAGCGACCGTTCGCGTTCGAGGATGCGTCTCTGCAATGTTTCCTGCCCGTCGATCCATCCCTGCGGCAGCGGGCCACCCCAGCCGTCGACATTCGACATACGATGCCACGGGAGGTGTGCGGGTCCGGTAAAGTAGGCGCCGATCTGCTCGTCGGTCAGGCCCATCCGTCGCCACACACGCTGCCACACGGCCTCCTGTCCCGTAATGGCCAGAGGCATATTCACTCCGTTGAGCGCCATCCAGTCGATCAGACGCTCCCACTCCGGCCAACCCCACCACGGCATCGTGTAGCCGAACGTGCAATAGTTCAGAAAAAAACGCCGGTCGCACCGTGCCTCGGCCGCCAGTTTCCCGGCAACGGCCGGAAGGCGTTCGGGCAGCGAGACCCCATCATGGGCAAACCATGACACAGAGGCGTGGCAGACGTTTTTCAGGTATTGATTCAGACCGACGGCCATCGCGCCGGCATCGTTGCCGCGGATAACGACGGCGCCCTCGGCTCCTTCGACTTCGTAAAAGTCCGTTCCGGACGGCGTGCCGATTTTCTCGAAGCGGACCTGCCCGGCCCACTCCCCCAGTACCCGGGAAGCCAGTTCCCGGGCCGCACGCACGTCCGGATCGGTGCATGCCCCGAGCAGGAGCAAAGCCGAGAACCCCGCGAGCAGATTACGGTATAGATTCATTTATTTGACGGTTACAGTGGTTTTCAACAGGTTTCGGTCGGCCGACGACGAGCCGGCCATGATTTCGTAGTCGCCCGCTTCGACGGCGAAGCGCATGTTCTCGTCCAACGCGCCGAGCCGCTCGACGGGCAGGGAGAACTCCACGCGCTTGCGTTCGCCCGGAGCCAGTGCGATGCGACGGAAATCCCGCAGTTCTTTGATCGGCCGGGTCACGGTGCTGTACAGGTCGTGGATATAGAGCTGCACGACCTCTTCACCCGCACGGTCGCCCGTGTTGACCACGTCGACCGACACTTTCAGCACATCGCCGGCGCGCACCGAGGTTTTGTCGACCGTCAGCGCGTCGTAAGCGAACGTCGTATAGCTCAACCCGTAGCCGAACTCCCAGAGCGGCTGGTTGTCGCCCTCGACATATCCGGCCCAGAGACTCGACAGCTTGCGGTTGTAGTTGACCATCTGCTGCCCCACATGTTTGGGGAACGACATCGGGAGCTTCCCCGAAGGGTTCACTTCGCCCGCGAGCACCTCGGCGACAGCCTGACCGCCCATGCAGCCCGGCTCCCAGGCCTCGACGACGGCCGGAATGTGCTCCTCGATCCACGGCAGAGCCAGCGGACGCCCGTTTACGAGCACCACGACGGTCGGCGTTCCCGTGGCCGCCACGCGCTCGACCAGCTCCTGCTGAAGCCCGTAAAGGCCCAGATCCCAGCGGTCGACGTTCTCGCCGCAGGTCTTGGCGCCGCGGTCGTAACGCAGGCCGTTTTCACCCACGACCAATACGGCGAGGTCCGACACACGCGCCGCCGCGACGGCACGGTCGACATCCGCCGCCTGCATCGTTTTGGGGTTATTGCCGAAGCCGACTTCGCGGAACGCGCAGTCGGGAGCGATCTGCTTCAAACCAGCGAGTACGGTGACGATGTTTTCAGCCGGCTGGGGCAGCGACCAGTCGCCCATGACGGCATGGCTGTCGGCATTGGGTCCCGCCACGAGAATCCGCCGGTATTTCGAAAAGTCGAGCGGCAGAAGCCCGTCGTTTTTCAGCAGGACGATCGACTTGCGGGCCGCTTCGAGCGCCGTGGCGCGGTGCTCGGAGGTGTTGCAAAGTTCGGCGGTCTGCGCGGCATCGACAAACGGATTTTCGAAAAGTCCGAGCCGGAACTTGGCTTCCAGAATCCCGCGGCAGGCCTCGTCGATCCTTTTTTCGGAGATCACGCCCTGCTCCGCGGCCCGCTGGATCACGTCGATAAAGACCGGACCGTGCATACGCATGTCCATCCCGCAGGCGACGCTGCGGATGAAAGCCTCCTCCTCGGTGGCGACCTGCGCATGTTTGTCCACCAGCCGTTCGACGTCCTTCCAGTCGCTGACGACAAAGCCCTTGAAGCCCATCTCTCCGCGCAGCAGGTCGGTCAGCAGCCATTTGCTGCCGTGGGCCGGATGGCCGTTGACCTCGTTGTGCGCAGCCATCACACTGTGTACGCCCGCTTCGATGCACGCCCGGAACGGCGGCAGGAAAATCTCCCGCAGCGTGCGTTCCGAGGCGTCGAACGGTGCGCCGTTGATGCCGTTGACGGGTTGCGAGCCGCCTACAAAATGCTTGGCGCAGGCGATGACGCGGTCCGTTCCGGTGAAATCCGCCCCCTGATAGCCGCGGACCGAAGCGGCGCCCATCCTGCCGACCAGCAGCGGGTCTTCGCCGAACGACTCCCCGCAGCGTCCCCAACGGGCGTCGCGAGCCACCTCGACATTGGGGTTGAAGGTCCACTGGGCGCCCATGGCCCGCATTTCGAGCGCCGTTTCACGGCACAGCCGCTCCACGAGGTCCGGGTCGAACGTCGCGGCCTGTCCGATCGAGGTCGGGTAAATCGTCGCGCCGCTGTAAAGGCCGTTGCCGTGGATGGCGTCGATGCCGATGATGAGCGGAATCTGCAAGCGGCTTTTTTGCGCCAAGCCTTGCAGGTAATTGGCCTCCTCGGGGGTTACGACATGGAAAAACGAGCTGGCCTCGCCCGCCTCGACCATCCGCAGGATGTCGGTCGAGTGGTAGCCCGGGTAATACCCTTGGGCGTGCCCGTCGCGGATCTCCTCGGGCGTGGCGTTCCGCTCGGCCATGCGCAGGTGTTCCAAACCCACGAACTGACACATCTGCCCGATCTTTTCACGCAGGGTCATGCGGCCCATCAGGTCGTCGATACGCCGTTCGACAGGCTGCGAAACATCTTTGTAGAGCGGTTCAGAGCTGTCGGAACAGCATGCGCTCCCCAGAACGGCCACCGCCAGCAGCGACCGTCCGAACAATCTTCTTTTCATTCGTTCGAAAAAAGCTGAATTACTGAATTATGGAAAACGGAGCGCCGCTTGCGCCGGTCGGAAGCGGCGCTCCGTTTTCGTTGAGACGCTGTATCCGCGGTTTTATTCCAGCACTTCGACTTTCAGATCGTCGATGGCCAGTCCGGGATTCCAGTCCGCCGCATTATAACGATACCACCAGCGTAGCAGGATCAGGTCGTTGGGAGCGAGATCGACCTCCAGGTCACCTTCGATCAGCGTTCGGTTGGCATCGGCATGTCCGTCGAGCGCCCCGATGCCTTTCCCGTCAGAACGCACGGGAGTCGTGTCGGCATTCGCCGTGCGCGGATAGGAGAGATAGCCGATGCGGTTGGGACCCTGCGACAGATCGACCGTCGGAGGCATCGCCTCTTCGGTGAACGAGAAGGGGTCGGCGAAGATTTCGGGATTCCTCACATAACTGAAACGCAGTTGATGCAGGTCGGTCGAATCCTTCGATTTATCGAAGGCGATGTTGCTGCCCGAACGCCACACCTCGCCGTAATAGGAGATGCGAACCTTTTCAATCGTCTTCCCGGTGTTGTTTTTGAGAAGGACGCCCCACAGCACCACGCGGATTGATCCCGAAGTCAGTGCACCCAATGCGCGATTGGAGTTGCCGATCTGACCGAAATTCTTGAATGCTCCCGCCGCAGCCGTACCGTCCTGCGACTGATAGACCATCGAACTGCCGCTCTTGAGGACACAATCCATCCGCCAACCCTTGATTGTCGAGCCGTCGGTCCACGGGAATGCCGCGGTGGCTGCGGCCGGAGCCGGAAGCGTGTTGAAATCCTCGGAATACAGCCATTTGCCTTCGAACTGTTCGAACATGGCCGTCGGAACGACTACCTGGTTGGGCGTTCCGGCATCGGCGATCTCGGCCGTATAGGTTTTGCCGAAAAGGTTGTTGGTCGCCTCGATACGCACCTTGGCATGCGGCTGCGGCTTGCAGAGGAACATGTGGTCGGAAACCTTGGCGAATGCGGCATCGCCGAGGTAATAGTTGTAGACGTCGGGGTCCTCGATGTTGGACGGGCTCGGGGCGAGCGCACCCTTGTCCACCCCGTTCTCATACCATTTCACGGTCCATGTTCCGGGGTCCCAGTCCCAGATGTTGACTTGCAGGTTGCTCGCCACCCGGGATTCGTTCATCGAATAGACCTTCATCTGATAGTCGCGTTCCTGCCCCAGACTTTTGTAATAGTAATCCGAAAAATGCTTCGTCTGCGTCGGATCGACAATCGCCACGCCGTAACCGCAGGGCGTTCCGTCGTGATTGGCGCGGTTCCGGCTCCAGAACGTTCCGCACAGGCCTCCGAGCGTACGCTCGTAGATGTCCGGACGGATTCGGTCGCTGAAATTGGCATGGGCATGGGCCGAGAAGATCTCCACCTGATAACCCGCCAGCAGATCGTACAGTTCCGTCATTTCACCCAACCCCTTGTTCATGCGCTGGCGGGTGGCGATATGCAGGCAAACCACCAGTTTCTTGCTTTTGGGGACTGATGCGAGGTCTTTTCGGATCCAGTCGATCTGGTTGCCGGTGAGTTTCTTTTCGAACGTACCTCCCTTTTTCGACATATACACATTGTCGAGCATCAGGAAGTGCATGCCCGCCAGGTCGAACGAATAGTAGGTCGGGCCGATGAAGCTCTCGTAATCGTCATCGGCCGCAGGGTCCTGCAATTCGGGTTCATCCACGGCGTCTACGGCATTCTTGTCGTGATCGTGGTTGCCGATGACGTGGAAAAGCGGGATGCCCAGTTCCGAAAGCGACTTCACATAAGCGTCGTACATGCCCATCTGGTCGTAAACCAAATCGCCCAATATCAAGGCGAAATAGCGTTTCGAAGCATCCGCAGCCATCAGCTTCCGCATATCGGCAATGCCTTCCTCCCGGAAATAGCCGACCTGTTCGCTATTCTTGACCTGCGGGTCGCCGACGGCCAGCATCACCCACGGTTTCGAACCATCCAGTCTCTCGAGCGTGAAATCGCACGTCTGCGTCGTTTCGAACGAACCGAGCGCCCGGAAGAAATCGGGGATGCCCGACTCTTTCAACGGAGCCATATAGCCTTCGGGAGCCGAAACCCAGACAAATGCGGCACAGCGGGGCGCCGTAATCTCGTAACGTCCTTCCGCGTCGGTTTGCGTCACGGTATAACCGTCCGAAACGACGACCCCTTCCATCGGTGCGCCATCCGTATCGACGACGCATCCGGTCACGGCCAGCGGCTCCTCGGGCAGACGCACGCCGAAATCATCGACCACCGGGGCCTCGCAGGAAACCAGGATCAGGCACAGGGCCGACCAAATCAAATATTCAATCCGTTTCATCGTAACCAATTATTTAAGAAGCCACATGACACAATTCTCATTATCCAGCCCGTCATACTGGCGTGCGATCGCCTCCATGACGTTGGCGTTGTTGCGGTCGTATTCGGTTTGGGGATACATCCAGCGCACGGGCATCTTCGACGGGTCGGTGTTCATGTTGGTCGAAGGGTTGACCGGCAATTCGGGGACCCCCGTCCGACGGCATTCGAAGAATGCGTCCCACTCGTGCTGGAGGAAATAGAGCATGTACTTCTGTTTGTAAATCCGGTTCAGGTTTTCGGCCGCCGAAGCGCCGAACTTCACCTGCGGCCCCTCCAGATAGGAGGCGATATAGGCGTCGTCGATCTTCACGCCGTGCCGGTACTTGACCGGCGTGTTGGCTGCCGTGAATTCCATCGCGGCGCGGATGCCCGACCTGTAATAGGACTCGGCGCCTTCGCCCGTAATCCATTTGCGCAGGACAGCCTCGGCAAGAATGAACTGCTGTTCCGCATAGCCGATGCGGATGAACGGCTCTCCGGCCTCGGTTTCCAGATACCGGTTGTTGAGTTTCGAACAGCTGCCGCGCATATAGGCGTTCACGATCTCCGAACTCTCGGCCACCGGGTCCACGCCTTCATAAGCCTCGTATGCATCCTCTCCGGCCGAAAGCAGCGTCTGGGCCGGTTCGGCGTAGTAGAACAACCGACGGTCCTCATGCTCTTTGAGCATCTCCACAAGCGTCGAGGAAACCAGCATGTACATACTGAACTTGGGATACTGGTTGAACGGATACATCTGATCGGGGCGCGAAGAGTAGACCAACTGGAAATTGTCCGCGTTCGACGCGAGCAGTTTGCCGCGCCCGAAGACCTGGGCGAACCGGGCGGCAGCGTCGATCTCCGCATCCTTCGCCGCACAATACATCAGCACCTTCAGCTCGAAGGCATTGACCGTGCGCATCCATTTGTCGGGCTTGCCGCCGAAGACGAAGTCGCCTGCGAAATCCGACGCCTGCGAAAACAGTTCATAGGCCTCGTCCAACTCGTCGAGCACCCCCGCGATCACATCCTTCTGCGTATCGTAACGGGGCGTGAAGTTGCCTTTCTCGCCGCCCAGAGCTTCCGAATAGGGAATGTCGCCCACGCGCATCGTAAGATAGAAAAGGTTGTAGGCCCGGACGAAATGCGCCAGAGCGCGGTAAGCCGGCTTCTCAACCTCGGCAGCGCATTCGACCATTTTTTCCGCTTCGATGAGCGACGTATAGGCGCCGAAGCTCGTCCGGCCGATGCGGTTGTAGGCATAGTCGCGGATCTTCTCGCCGCAGGCCAGGTGCTTCGAAAGCATGCAGTGGTTGGCAAAGCCCTCGGAAGAGTTGCTGCGAGAATCCATCATGCTGAAAAGCACTTGCGTCGCAAGCATGCCCGGCGTGGGACGGTTGGTCTTATCGGGATCGACGTTGATTTCGTCGAAACCCATGCAGGCGCCCATCATCGACGCCACGATGAGGCTCCAGACCGTATGTTTGAGAAATTTCATGGTATTTCCGGTTAGAAGTTGAGTTTGAGATTATAACCGATCAGGCGGAGCGAGGGTGACGAGAGGTTCTCCTCTCCGGTCGAAAGGTCGATGGAGTCGGGATCGCTGTATTTGAACCCCTTGGTCCACATCAGCAGATTCTGGCCGATGAACGAAAGCGACGCGGATTTCAGTCCCAGTTTCGCGCACCACGGCTGCGGAATGTTCCATGTCAGCGAAACATCCCTCAACTTGATGAACGACTGATCGAAATAGTTCTGCCAGCGGGGACGGTAGGCCGTCGGGTTGTACTCCTTGACGTAAGCCTCGTAAGAGACCACCCGGTCGTTCGGCGCAAAGACCCGGTCGTCGCGCAGGATGCGTCCGTAAGCGTCGTAGTCCACGCTGCCCGAGACGACCTTCACACCGCGGCCCACGAAGGTCTTGCGACCGTTCACAACCTCGTCGTAACGGAACTGGTTGGCCGATTTGGGATGCGAACCTCCGTTCCACAACGCCTGGTCGGTCGTCGAGAAACCGATGCCGCCCACACGTCCGTCGAACGAGAACGAAAGCGTAAAGTTCTTCCACTTGACGGTGTTGGTCCAGCCCCATATCCAGTCGGGGGTATAGACCCCGCGCTTGGACTTGTACTGGCTCAGCACCGGAAGTCCGTTGCTGCCGTGGACGATATTGCCGTCGGGATCGCGCTCCCAATCCTGAATGGCGATCCAGTCCCAGCGCGCTCCTTCGTACACCCACGGCGAAGCGTTCGAGTATTCGGGATCGAGCTTGTGGTAATAGTAGCGGTCGAGCGACCAGTTGACGCCCGTGTCCCACCGCCAGTCCTTCGTTTTGACGGGCGTCGCGGAAAGCATCACTTCCGCGCCGCGGCGCAGCAGCTCCTCCTTCGTATTGATCTTCTTGTGCGTGAAACCCGAAGCGTTGCTGACCGTGCCGTCCTTCACGAAATCGTAGCTCAAAGTCCGGTAATAGGTTACGTCGGCACGCAGGCGGTTGCC
>ENA-ORUB01002530-ORUB01002530.1-human-gut-metagenome-genome-assembly--contig:-NODE-2530-length-17105-cov-2.736188_pt1 | contig 17105 bp, 14 predicted proteins | sample MGYA00241918_ERZ509200 | MGnify/ENA primary metagenome ERZ509200 (study PRJEB26280, sample SAMEA2338853) | human gut metagenome | biome: human gut; feature: human-associated habitat; material: faeces... | reverse complement strand
GCGGCTCCGGCAAGCTCACCTGCGAACTGCGCGACGAGCTGCTCGGCATCCAGCTCGGCGAAGTCGAGGACCCGCACAACTGGATGTGGAAGGTGTGCTGAAACGCCCGCTGATTAGGCATTGAGACCCCTTGCGAACGCCAATGTTTGCAAGGGGTCTCATCGTATCTCGGGTAAGATTTCCGGCGTCTAGGAATGTCATTCTCCAACATTCTCCAACAAATTTTCGGCGTGGCGGAATCGACGGTGATTCGCTCGAAAAATCAAAAATCGGTTTTTGTATAAATATTCATGTAAGCCTTTTTGTATCTATTTATGTATGTTCACATGTCGGTGTGAGCAATAATCAGCGTTGACTGTGACTCACTATTCCCATTATGGTGTGACTATCTGTTATCATGTGAGTGTGAATAAAAAACCCTATGGAGGTGAAGACTCCACAGGGTTGAAAAACGAAACCCTAGCAAGAGTTCCACTCCCAAGTTTAGTCGAGGGCGTGGAGGAAAGATGACGGAACAGATGGGCTACCGCAATGTAGATCGCGTATATGCTCTCGCAAGCCAAGGCAAATTCTCCAAGACTGATGAAAACGGCAAGCAGACGCTAGACCTACTGGCTTTGTCGATGATGACCTACATGGCCTCGAAGGTAATCGACAAAGAGGATGTGGACGCCGTCGTATATCAAGACCGTGCCTACTGGTGTTATTGGGAGGGTTGGGACAAGATGATAGAGGGTATGGGCATGGTCATCGCCTCCAAGGAACATGATTTAGACACTGCCGCAGAAACAACAATGGCCCGCACGCGGACAGCGCGAAACCGACTGAGCCGTGGTGCAAAGTTTTTACAAGAGCAGGGCTGTATAAAGCAGCTAAAGGCTCCGATTCCTCTAGCGGGGAAGAATGCCATCTGGCTTCTGTTGCTTGGTAATGAGAGGGAGAACCGCGAAGCTGAGCGAATCGCCCGATTGTATTTCAATCTTCCGCCCATGAAAGCGTAAATATGCGAAAACCGCCCCTCCGTCCAGCGTTACTGCTGGGGGAGGGGCGGTGGTATTTATTCGCTGCGACTACTTGCCGGCCATGCGTACCGGGTTGTATGCGACTCCGAATCCTGCGGCGATGATGCCTGCGGCGGTACTGATGAAACCGCCGATTTCGGGGGAGCCGAAGCTCATGAACCCGAGTCCGATGACCGAGGCGACGAGCGTGACCACGTAGATGACGGTGCGCACCGTGTCATTGAATACGGGAGTGTACGGCGTGGCCGTATGGTCGGGAATATTGGGCGTGCCGGTTTCCGTGATTTCTTCGAGTTGGGTGTCCGGCGTGTTGTCGGTCATGTTTTGCTCCGATCAAAAAAATAGTGGTGATGCCGCCATCGGGAGTAATGGCGGCATCGGTTGGTTTTAGCGGCAGGTCACCACGTCACCGGGATAGTAGACGTTGATGTTGCCGGAGGGTACGGTGCATTGGCTGACGCTGTAGCCGTGCGCGGTGGCGAAATCCCACACGGTGTCGCCGTACTGGAGGGTCTTGGAAACCCCGTTGGACGGCGCGGCCGTGGTGGAACCGCCGCCGTAGGTTACGACGTCGCCCACGTAGTAGCGGTTGATGTCACCGCTGGGCGTATGCCATGCGGACAGGGGCCATGCATCATAGGCGACGGCGAGTCCCCAGATGGTTTCTCCCCATTGCATGACGTGGCTGATGCCACCCGTGTTGGGAGTGGGCTGGGGGTCGCTCGGCTGCACGGGCGCGGGCGTTGCCGGGGCCGGGGCTGTGGAGCCGGTGGGGTTGGCGTACAAATCCCACTGCCATGCCTCGCCGCGGAACAGGTTGAGGTCGATGGGACTCCACGTGTTCACCACGCCCGTGCCGGAGTACTGGCGCATGGCCTCACCGTACGCGCCCAGCATCCACGGATTGGCCTGATAGCCGGTCGGGCTCATGTTCGCGTACTGGGCGATCCACAAACCGTACCGGTCGCGGATGTCCTGCGGAATGGTGCCGGCCACCGGGCCGGTGTACAGCAATGGGCGCACACCGCCGCTCAACCGTTCGCACTCCGCCATGAATCGGCGTACCCAATCCCAATCGCCCCATGCGGGGTTGTCGTCCATCTCCCAATCCAACGCCACGATGCCGTGACGCCAATAGTTCGACGTGTTGCGATAGAAGAATTGGGCTTCCGCCTCCGGGTTGCCTCCCATGGCGTAATGGTACAAGCCGAATTTCTTGCCGGATGCCTGTGCCTGGGCGATCATGCGGTTGGCGTCCGTGTTGACGCCGGACACGAGACAGTTGTTATACACCTGTCCCGTGCCCCATGTGGTGCCGACCACAACGAAGTCCGCCTGCGTGTTGGCGATGTCGATGCCGCACTGCCAGTTGGACACGTCGATGCCCTGCATGTCCGCGTGCGCGGTCGCCGGAAGCAGCATCATACAGACGGCGGCGACTAGGGCCGTGATCTTGGCGAGCAGACGCTTCCACAACGGCTTGTCCTTGTTTTTAACCAATTTTTCCCCTTTCTCTGAGGTGAATATTGTTTTGTGGCCCACGGTCGTGGGCCGGGATTGTCACGGCCCACTCGGGGCCGTCAATGGAAAAGCCCCACACGGAATGGTGTGGGGCTAGAATCAGTCGATCTTGTATAGGCGGGGCGTGAACGTCTTATCGACCTCGCCCGTGGTGTTGACGAAAATGTTGCATTGGAGAGTGCCGGTCTTCAAGGTTTTCGGCCCATAGTTACGAGGTCCGAACACATTTGCTCCTTCGCTCCCGTCGTCGTGGGAGATATGGGCTTGTATGCCCATCAGCCATGAATTGTTGCCCAGCGGCCAGTCCGTGGCGTCCATCGTGTACGTTCCCGCATCCACATGCACCACACTGGTCAAGTTACTCCACGAGTCGGCCTCTGTCGTGGTGGAGCCTTTGAAACGGTACGTGCCCGGTGTCGGTGCCGTGACCGTGATCCCCGGGGCGGCACCCACTGTCTTAGGCAGTCCGGTGACACGCGGATACAGGTTCGCTAATTCACACCCCCCCCCTAAGGCTTGTGTTGTCGGGTCGCATCCACTCGTGCGCGGTAGTACCGGATTCCAACTGGATTCGGAGGTCGCCGTCCTTCGCGGTGGGCGTGGTCTCAGTACACAGGATTTCGAAGCGCAGGCTGACGGTGCCGGCAGGGACTGCCGTGGCATTACCCACGATAACCTGGGCACCCAGTTGACCACCGTCAGCGTCAAGACATTTGACGCTGACGGTCAGACCGTCGATACTGGTGGGCCTGCTCAATATCACGTTGCCCTGTACGGTGCAGGGGAACGTCCACGACAGGCCACGCCATTGACCGGTGGCGGTGCCGGTGACGTGCAGCGAACCGTCAGTGTTGACGGTGGCGGTCAACCCGTTGCCCTCGGCGGGACCGTAGGACAGCAGGTTACGCGACAATACGGTAATCGGCACGGTTTTCGTAATCTTGCCGGCGGTCAGTTTCAGACTCGTGGACCCCGGTTTGATACCGGTTATTGATAGTGCGCCCATATTGGGGCCTCCTTTTATGGTGAAGGCCCCAATATCGGGGCCTTAGTTGAGTTTCCTGAGAATTGGGGTGATGGTTGCGTCCACGGTCTTGCCGGGCGAGACACTGACGAGCATCCGGTATTCGCCCGCCGGGAGCGTCGCCTTGACCGTGCCCTGCGAGAACAGGTCGATCCTGCCATCCGTGGATTTGAGCTCGCAGAACGGGCCGACACCGTCGACGAGCGTGTGTTCGAGCGTGTACTCGCCGGCCGGCAGGTCCTGGGTGACGAGGATGGTCGCCCAGTCGGTCGCTGTGCCCTTCGCGTGTACCATGCCGTCGCCGGCAGCGGTGAACGTGATTCCGTTGCGCGTGGCGGGCAGGGTGGGCAGCACCCATTTGTTTCCCCATACACTGACCGGGATGGTCTTTACGATGCTGCCTGCGGTGATGGTGATGGAGGTGTCGCCCTCCTTGAGGGCGTGGACACTAGCCCCCCCCCCTAAACGCTGTTGTTGTTGGCATGATATTGCCCCTTACTGTTGTCTGACTGATGCGAGACTCACATCCTTGATGGATGCCGTATACTCCTGCGGCGCGTAATCCGGCAGGATGTTGACGTTCAGGCTGGCGGTTTGGCCCACCCTCAATGTCAACGATTCCGGCGACACGGTGATGCCGGTCGGTTTCGCGTCGCCAACCACGGCGATATCCGGCCTGGCGGCGCTGGCCGCGAACTCCTGCGATGCCGCATCGGGCAGGACCGTCACCTTGAGGTTCCTGCTCTCGCCCACGCGCAGGGTGACTGCATCGACCGGCTGGCCGGAATCGTCCGTGACCTTGATGGACTCGGGCGCGTAGGCCGCGATGATGGACGCGGCGGCGGAAGTGAAACCGTCGACAGTGGCCGTGACGAGAATCGTGCCGCCATGCCTCCACGTGAGCGTGTTGCCCGAAACCGTGGCGGTGGAAGTGTCCCGGCTTGTGAACGTCACGTTCTTGGTGGTCAGCAGATCGCCAACATGACCGTCCGCATACGTGGCCTTCGCCCCCAGTTTCAAAGTGCCGGACACGGCCAGCGACTTGGGCAGCGGCTTGCCCTTATCATCCGTGATCCTGATGGAGACGACCGTGTCCCTGTCGAGGGGCCACACGAGCTTGCCATTGAACATGGCGTTGTACGTGTGGCCTCCCATCAATGGTTTGCCGACACGTTTGCCGGCGTAAAAGGCTGGCATGATCAGGCCCCCTTCACAGTGGCCTTGGCTGCGGGCTCCTCCGACACGGTTCCGGCTGGCGTCTCCCCGGCGGAGTCCTTGCCGGTTCCCTCCGTGGTGCCTTCGGTGGTGCCGGCGGAAGGCAGTTCGGCGGAAGCGCTCTCGGCCTTGTCCTTGACCGCCCGCACCGTCGAATCGATGGCGGCGATGGCCGATTCGCCCTTCGCCGCGACCATGGAAGCGGTGTCGGCCACGGTCTGCGAATCATTGGCGACGGAAGCCGCCGCCATACTGGCATTCGACGCGAGGACATCCAGATCGGACTGGGTGGCGGTCGCGGAATCCGCGGAGGACCGGGCGCTCAGCATGGCGCTCTTCGCCAGCATGGCGTTCGTTTGAGCTTCGGCCGTGATGGACTCCAGCGTGCTCAAGGCCGCAGCGGCCTTCGCGGTCGTGGCGGTTTCGTCGAAGAACACCAGCTCGTCCGGGTATTGCGCGGAAAGTGTCTCCGCCTCCGACTGGGTGGAAGCGTGGCGAACCTTCAACAGTTGGGAGCCGGCCATATCCTTCGGGACGAACGTGCCGGCGTCAACCTCCACAAGGTCAGCGTACTCGACCTTGGCCCGGGAGTCCGGCACTTCGACGTAACGCATGTACGCCTGCGGCGAATCAGCCAACTCCACGACCTGCCACACAAACGCAGGAGTCGTAGGCAGCAGGTCAACCGTCAGCTCACCCGTTTCGGACAGATTCGCGTCGAACGAGGCCGCGATAATAAGATTCTTCGCCGCGTCGAAGTGACGACGCACCGGGCGGAACCGCAGCGTACCGGTCACAGGGTCCAGGCCGCCCGTCTTCGGCTTCCTGATGGAAATATGGATTTGGGTCATTACTGTTCCTCCTTATTGGATTCGATTGTTTCGGGGGCCACGTCCGGGCGAAGCTCGTCCGGCAGCGATGGCTTGGGATGACGTTTCAAAAACTCGGGTTCCGTCACTTCGCAGAACGATTGCAGCCAATGGAACAGGCCACGCACATAGGCCACGATCTTGAAATACTTGCGTTGCACCTCCTCCAAATGCTGGATTTGGGTCTCCTGAAAAGCGACCTGCTCACGCAACGGGTCGATGATGCTTTCCGTGAGAATCTTCACGGCCTTGTCGGCCGCGTCGGCGGTGATGCCGTCGATATCGGCCTCGGTTTTCCTGCTGTTCGACCACGCGCCGACCAGTCCGCCGATGCCGCCACCGCCGAGGAGCGCGAGAATCAACGCGCTCCAAAACTCGGCGCTTGAAAACAGGTCATGAAAAGGGGACATTCAGTGTCCTTTCGAATATGGGAAAGCCCCACACGATATGGTGTGAGGCTAAGTCAACTGACTATCGTCAGGCGTTACGTATTATGCTTACAACAAACGGCAAGGCGGGACACGTCCACTTCACGCCATACGCAACCGCGCATAACGCGAAACACCTTCAACCCCTAACGATGCGTCACGCCAACGCAGACTATTACCAGACGAATCATTGCCGACAATGGAAACCGTGCCCCAATGAAACGTCGTGAGCTTCACCGTGTACGAGCCGTAAGGCAACCGCACAGAACCGGAAGCAACCCACCTCAACGTGCCGCCGTTCTTCTGCGGCGACGTGGAACACCAATACGCTTTACGCTCACCGTTCGCGTCCAAGAAGTCGAACGCCATACTGTATTCGCCGGTACCGCTGATCGCGGCCGCAACCTCGCACAGGATAAGCCCCCCGCAAGTAACAGTCGCAGTCTTCTCAAGATAACCACTCTCAGGCTCAGTCCCAGGGGTACCACTCCACGTGCTCGACCACTCAAACAAGGGGGAGCATCCGCACCCCGGACGCGCAAGGATGCCGGTGACGATGGCGACTTTCGCGTAGGTTTCCACCACGCACCTGTCACCGGCTCGGGCTCCCACACAATCCGTGGTCATCTGCAATCCCATGAGCGTGCCGCCGCTCATATCCACGTCAGCGGTCCAATACCCTCCTGTGTCGTACACCGTGTTGATGGTGCCGATGCGCGTGATGGTGGCTTCCGCCCCCACTTGGGAGGGCATGATTTCGGCCAGACGATTGCCGGCCCTTATCAGGTTCGACTGCATTTATGCCTTCACTGTTGTTGGTTCGCTTGGACGCTGGAAGGTACGGGCCTCGCATTCGATGGGAATACCGGCCTCCAAAGTGATATTCTGCGCGCGTATCGCAAACCTGCCGGAAACCGAGCCGGTCGGATACTCCAAGTCCACCACGTCGGTCAGATTCAAAGGAGCGTACACGTGCGTGAACGTGACTCTGTGAATCACGGATTGTTCGGTGCGTAGCAGTTCCAACGCCTTGTCCGAGGCGAGTTTCCTGCCTTGCTCGTCGGTAGTCACCTCGTCGGGGATGCTGGAATACTCGTAGGCGTGAGCCACCCTGCGGCCACGGCTGACAGTGCTGAACTCCGAAGCCGGGTCATCGTCAATCGCGGTCGAAACGTATTCCTTGTCCGTGTTGTAGTAGGTGACCTTCACCACGTTCGCCACCTCACGCAGGTCGCGTTCGTCGGTCATGGTGGTGAGGAACGTGGCGTTCGCACCCTCCTGAAACGTCCATTTCGGCTGGCGTTTGCCCGGCTCCACATACTTCTCCAATATGACGCGCCCGTACTCGTCGGTTCTCGCACTGGAGTATCCGGCCAAATCCAAGAGATCGTTCACCGCGTCAAGCTTGGTGCTGCCCTTGTCCTTGTCCTTATCGGACCTCAAACCGAACGTCCAATTATCCTTCAGCGTGTAATTGCCGGGATTGTAGGCCGCGACCTGAAGCCCGCATCCCTTGAGGATGTCGGCGGCGGCGGTCACGGCCTTCTTGCCCTTGCCTATCGTTATCGGCGACTCGAACATGTCGTCATCGACTTCTTGCAGCAGCCCGTACAAATCCAGTTGGCTGGAAGATTCCTTGCCGTTCACGCTGCGCTTGGGGATGTTGGGAAGGAACGTGCCCAACGGCACACTTGCCATGGAACCGTCATGCCACGTGCAGTCGGCCCATATCCGTAGCCGGTCGGTGCCCAGGTCGGTCGCCCCCTCCACGGTCAGGGAACCGGATTCGCAGATATTGGTGTCCTGGTTGCGTTCGATGCTGCCCCCGGATATCACCCAATCCAACCGTCCGGTCTCCAAACCCGTGTTCCTGTTGACTCGCATCACACGGTAGGCGACCTTGAAAGGCTTGCTCCAATCACTCATAGGACGGGCTCCTCCCATGTCAATTGGGTTAGGTCGGCGGAATAGCTGATGTTCTTCTTGTCCGCGATGTCAACGCTCACGGACTGTTCCGCCTTCACGTAGACACGCAGGCCGGAAGGCTCCCGATACCATGCGTAAGGGTATCCGTCAGCCAACGAGAGTATCCGCAGCCACAACGCTTGGTCCCACTCCCATACGCCGGTGACGCTCACCGTGGAATCCAACTGGTCCAATTCGTAGCTGGAAGGCAGGGCATTCGCCCCGTCGCCCCGCGCGAAATGAAACTCGCTGGTCGAATGGGAACGCTTATGAGACACCGTGTTGTTATAGCCGAGCAATAACGTCTGACCCGCATCCGTGCCGAAGTTCAACACTCCGAACCCGGATTCGATGCGCGCGTCCACCATGCGTGCGATGGTCGTGCCCATAGCCGAATACGCGACCACCCTGTAATGGAAGTCGGTGTTCAACGGGGGAATGGGGTCCACGGCCAACTGCTGGTCCAACAGGTTCGAGGCGATAAGCACCTCCGAACCGTCAGGCATGACACGGATGACGGATGCGCTGACCGTCTCCGACTGGCCTTCCTCCGGCACGCCGAACGACACGATGACCAACGCCGCGTAATCATTGTTCGACTCTATCGCGGCCATCGGCTCGGCCGGGTCCGGCCAGTCCACGTCCCTCACGACGCTCGTGCTGGATTCCAAGCCGGAACCGCCGCGCACCACGAGCGTGATGGTCAACGTCGAATTGTTGTTCGGCAGATACTGGCTTGCGCCGATGCTCAGGCTTCGCGTGGAACCGTCCATCGTCTTCCGGTATTTCTCCACGCCGTCCGACTGGATGATGAGCGTCTGCGAGCTGACGCCCGTATCGTCCGCCACGGTCCACGCCACGGTGAACGGTGTCGCCGTAATGGTGCCGGAAGGCTTGTTGATGCTGATGTTCGGATATTTCGCGACCGTGAAGGTCACGTAGTTCGACCATGCGCCCCAGTCGGCGTGGATACCCTTGGTGCGCACGCGAATCCTATACGAGCCGCAGCTTTTGGGCGTGCGCTGATAACTGGTGTTCGTGGTCTGCTCTTCGATGACCGTAACGTCCGAGGGGTCGGTGACCTCCACCTGCGCGGCGGATTGGGCGGAACCGTCAGGATGATTCGGTTTCCAAGCGACCGTCATCGGCTGATTGACAACATACGCGCCGTTCTGCGTCGGGTTCAGAATCGTCGGCGCGGAAGGGGCCACGGCCGTCTGGATAGTGTTGCTGTACGTCCAGTCGGAGAAGAGCGTGGTCTTGGAGTTGTCATCGCCGTAGACAGGTCTTCCCACTAACGCCGCGTACTGGACTTGGCCCGCAGGAGCTGCGGTGTCGGTCCACGTGACGTTCTGGATTCCGTTTATGTCGGGAAGCCAGCCTTCGGCCGTCGCACCGGGGGTGCCTCCGGTTATGTCGGCCCATTCGCCGCCGTTCACCCTGCGCCGCAGTCTGATGCCATACACATACGATTTCGACGCATCCACGGTCACGCGCACGGACTGTTCGGACAGTTTCACCGCGTTCACCGCCACGGGGGCGGCCGGCGTCGTGTAGATGTAGCCCGAGTACACATGGTCGGACACTCCGCCAGGGTTCTGGGCCGCGACACGGAACTGGTATCGGGCGTTCGCCTTCAACCCCGTGTACGAATAGTTCAAGGCGTCCCAGTTCAACGCCTTGACCAGACCCCACGCGCCTTGTGTGCCGCCGTTCAAGCCGACGCACTGGTCTGCGTAGATCTGCTTCCAATATTTTCGCGCCGCATTATCATAGTTCGACTGCCATGCGGCCTTCACGCTTGAATCATTGACCCGCGTCCATGATACGTTCTTCGGCGGGTTCGGTTTCGCATACGTGATGCCGGGAACCGTGAGGTTCACATGCGCTTCCGACCGTCCCGGCAAACCATATGGGATGTTCAGGAACGCGCGGCAGGAGAACGTCTGCGCGGACTCCTGCTTCGTGACGGTCACTTGCTGGGTGTGTAAATCCACGTCGCCGTTGAAGGACCGGTAGCCGAAGTTCACCGTGTTCGTGCTCGTGCTCACGCCATTGACCCAAGCGCCACCGGACACGGCATCGGACGCCACCCAGCGCGACGGGTCGGTGCGACGGTAGATGATGTGCACGCCTATGACGGCCTGTGTCGCGTTCTGCGAGACGATATCGGCTTGTACGCAGCAACGCCAGCCGCCGCCGATGATATTGCCGGCACCTTCAACCATGACAAACCTTTCTTGACGATGTTAGGAAACAGGAGGAAACCGTTGCAAGCTGAAACAAACTGGCTTGCAACGGTTCTCTGACGGTCAGCGCGGACGCATGTTGCGTTTCCGGGTGGCGGAAGCGACAAGGGTTTCCACCGCGTCGGCTATCCTCCGGTCGGAGGACTCCACGCCGTTGATAGTCACCGTGTTGTTCGTCGTGTTCCCCGTATTCGCGGGAAGTTCGACCTTTATCACCGGGTTGACTTCGACATTCCACGAGCCGTTCGCCGTGGATACGCGGCCACCGGTCGCATACGCCTGAGACTTCCTGCGAGCGTTCAACGCGAACGCGGACGGTTGCATGGCTTTCTCCACACTGCCGACCGCGTTCAACGTGTTCAGGAAACTCCTGCCATACAAGGCGTCAATCTTCTTGACGGCTGCGGCACGAAGCACCATCTCACCATTGGACAGCATCGCCGGAATCGAATCGGAAGTGGAAGTACCGGGACCATAGATACGACCACCGGTAGCATGACCGCCACCCCCGGATATCGTGTCGATGAAAGCCGTCCATGTGCGACCAGCGATTGACCGCAGAGTGGATAGCAGGTTCGACGCGACATCCAAAGCGTTGCCCATCGCATTCAACGTCGTGGAATGATAGGTGGGCACCTTGCCGATCATGCTTCGTGCCGTTCCGGCAAACGATGGCGTATTGCCGAGACCCGTAAACATGGACAACCACTGCTGAGGAATATTCCGAACCGCATTATTGGCGATGTTGGAAAACAGCGTCGTATTGCCGGAACCAGTCAATATAGACTGCCACTGCTGAGGAATGCTCTCAACGGCGTTCTTCGCGATACCGGATGGGCCACTGGTGCCATCAAGTCCGAACAGCCACGACCACCATTCATGGGGAACACTGAACACGTTCGCCTTAGCGGACTCGGTGCCCTCGCTGGTGTTATCGACGGCGCTGACGAGAATATTATTCTCAGCGAGCTTTTCACCATCGGACTCCCTATAGGAGGCGAGTTTCACCTGAGCGTCATCATCGTCGGCGTCGATGTTGAAGCTGACGCCCTTGGCGGCGGGAACCTTATTCTTCTCCACGTCCTTTATCTTGCCGGAAGCGTGGTCGATACAGTCGAGAATCCACTGTATCTGCTCGTCGGTCAGGTTCAGATAGCCGAGCTCGTCCCTGACCTTCTGCATGCGCTCCTCAGCGTTGCCCTCACCTGAGAACAGCCACTTGTAGGCTTTCTTGGACATGCCGAGAGCAAGAAGATTCTCCTTGACCTCGCCTGTCTCCCAGCGAGCATTGCCCTCCGCGTTCAACAGCAATGTGAGGTCCCTCTCGGACAAGTCGCCTTTCATCAGCTGCTCAACAAGACTGAGAACACCGTCCAACGTGGTGACCACTCCAGCTTCACGTAGCCGGATAACGATCTCTTTCTCACCATCGGTCAGACCGGATATGCCCTGCACGAGCTTATCCACCGCATCTTGGGCGATTTCCGAATGAGCGGTGATCGTGGTACCCACATCAGAGGGAATCAGACCAAGCGAATCAGCGTACCTTTCAGCAGCTTCCTCACTCATGCCAGCGGCCTGAGCCTGCTGCACGATGGCCTCACGCGCCTCATAAATGGAGTTTGCGGCCTTCTGCGTGTACTCCTCCACCTGACCGTTCTTCTCACCATAAGAGAGAAGCTGATGGGCGGACAGCAACGCGGTAGCGGCCACATCCTTCATCGCCTTGTCGGTGCGCACATAGGCGGCGTTGTTGGCGTCAGCCAGTTCGCCGTTTTCCTTGAACGCCTGACCGTTCGCCTTGACCGTCGTGGCGAGCGAGCTGAGCTTGTCGGACAGCGCGGAGGAGGAATCGGAGATCTGTTCGAGGGAACGCAGATATTTCATCTGCTCCTTGACGGATTTCTCCAAGCCTTCCTTGTGCTGCTTCTTCAACGCCTGCAACAGCGTGTCGGCGGCGATGGCGGCATCGGTCTGCTTCTCGACCATCATGCCGTACTGGTCGCTGGCCTTGTATGTCTCCTTGCTTTGCGCCTCCAACTGTTTGACGAGCTTCTTGTAGCCGGCCTCGTTGCCGCTGACCGCATCGGTCAGCGTACTGGTATTGATGCCCAGACGTTTGGCCGCGTCGGCTGCGGACGTGTAGCCGCCGCTGACCTTGACGAGCCATTCAGTGACCGCGCCGCCACCGTCCTTGCCGAACAGGAGCGACGGGTCATCCCACTGTTTCGTGGTCTCCGACTTGAAATCGTTGAACGCGTCCGCCGCCTCCTTGGCGTTGGACTTGATGCCCTTCATGCCGTCGATGACCTTGTCCATCGCCTGCTTGGATGCTTCCGCCTTCGTCGTGTAGTCGGATATCGCATTGCCGATGACGGCGATGCCCGCGCTGATTCCCAGACCGGCAACCGTCGTCCAGCCGCCGAACGCATCCCACAGGTTCTTCACGCCGGTCTTCAACGAACCGAACCTGCCGGACTGCTGTTCGGCCTGCTCCCCGGCCGAACGGATGGAGGCGATGGCCTGACCGTTCGCACCGACCAAGCCGCCCATGTCCTTGGAAGTCTCCTTGGCAGCGTTCCCCGGAAGGAGCAGCTTCTTCGAGTTAGCTTCCGCCGCCATGCCGAGGGAATTGACCTCGCTGATGGCACCGGACAGAATACCCGCATAATTGCCGGAACGCAACTGGTTCATCGCCTTAATCAGGGTGCCCATTTTCACGGACGCCTGTTCGGCGCTCAAACCCAGTTCGCTGAGCATCTTCTGGTATCGCATCGTGGACTGGATGTTCTGCAACATGCCGGTCTTCAACGACTCGAACGCCGTCTTGCCCGCACGACCGAACGTGGCCCACAATGTGATGATGCTTTTCACCGGCCCCGGCAACGAGTCGAACGCTTGGGCCACGCCGGTGGCACCCTTGGCGATGGTGCTGATAAGCGGGCTCACGGTACGCAAAGCGGACGCGAACGTGCCGCCGAACGTGCGCGACAACTGGCCCACCATGCTCGCCAAATCGGAGAACATGGGGCCCGCGTCACCCACCGCGTCAAACACCTGGCTGAACCCGTCGCGGACACCGGAACTGAAATCGCGGATTCCACCACCGGACTGCTGCAACACGCGACTCAACCCAGTGATGCCCTCGCCTACGATCTGGCCCGCGTCACCGAACACCGCGCGAGTGGTGTCCTTCAACGAGTACGCGGCGTCGCCAATATCCTTGAAAGCGTTGCGCATCTTGTCCTGCGCGTCCTGCGCACCAGCGCTCCAAGCCTCCAAAGTCTCTTGGAACTTGATGGTGTGAACGGCCTTGTTGGCTTTCTCCAAAGCCTCGGAAAAACCTTGGATACCGTTCTCGGTCTTCGCCAGAGTACCCAACGTGCCCTCAAACACGCCTATCAGGTCGAACACGGACGATTTCAGATAGCCGCCCTGTTCGATGGCCTTTTCCATCGCCTTAGAGACTTGACCGGTACGTTCGGCGGTATCCACCCAGTTCGCCCACTTCTCGGCCACGTCGGAAATGTAGGAGGCCATGCGGGGCAGATACTGGCTGGACTGGTCGCCCAAGCCGAGGAACGCGCGGGCCAGTGACTGCAAGCCCGGGTTCAGTTCGGACACCGCGAGACGAGTGTTCTCGAAGATACGCGGTAGTTGGTCGGCCTCGTTCGACTGGCGCACCACGTCGATAAGCCCGTTGAGCACCTTGCCTTCCTCGACGGCGATACCATTCAAACCCTTGGACAGTGAGGGGGCCACGTCGTTGGCGAGACGGTACAGGTTATCCCCGTACTCGTTCCAAGCGTTGTCGCCCAACTCCTTGTTCAGGTTCGCCAGCGAGGTCTTGGTAACATCGAACTTTTCCTTCAAATCACCGAACACCCGGTAGCCCACGTAGCCTGCGGACGCCAGACCAGCCAACGCGGCGGGAGCGGCCAACGCGGCCTTGCTCATGGACACGAGGCTGACGCCGACACCGCCCGCAGTGCGTCCCAGGTTCAGGAGTCCGGCACCCAACGCGGTGACGCCGGCACCGAGAATCGACCACTTGGGAACCACCTTGTCGAGCTTGTCGAACAGGTTCACAAGACTGTCGAACTGGTTCTGCACGCCCTTCAAACCGGTCGCACCACTGGTCATGCCGGAGAAAATCTTGCCAAGGTCAGTGCCCTTGAAATTAGCGAAGATGTCGATGGTGCGGGGGCGGGTGAAGTAGGCGAGATGGGCTCGGGCCAACGCGGTCTCCAAGTCCAAATCCATCTTCAGCTCGTCGTTCTTGTCCTCGAATTTCTTCAGCTTCTCCTCGGCGCGATGCATTTGCAGGTCGAGGTCGGCTTCAAGCTCCCAACGACGTTCGGGATTGGCTTTGATCTTGGCGGCGGTCTCACGCATCGACGCGATGATTCGTTCCTGATCGACCTGCCAGTCCACGGGAATGTCGAGGCGCGTATGACGCAGCTTCTCCAACCGGGCTTCGAGCTTGTCGGCGTTGTCCTCCCACACCTTGACGCGGACGTTGACCTCATGCTCCCGGTCGAGTTTGGCGCGCAGCTTCTCCGCGTCATACATCAGTTCCGCGTATTTTTTGTCCCATTGGGTCTTATCCAATGTGGCTTTGGCGGTGATCGGCTTGCGGGATGCGAAGTCGCGCAGCTTCTTCAGCTGGTCGAAGGTATTGTTGAGCTCCTTGCCGAGGTTCTTGTCGATGCCCATGGGCTTGAACTTCTGGAACGCGGCGGAAAGCGCGTTGATCTGGGTCTCCTGCTCGTCGAACAGGCTGGTCAGTTCGCGGGCGGTCTTGCGCTGCTTGTCCATCGTGCGGCGCGAATCGTTCTGTACCGCGTTGAGGCGTTTGACGCTGGTTCCCGTGTCTTCGAACACCTCGGCCAACGCCTTCTGGCCGGCCGTGAGCTTCGACAGCTGCTGGAGCTGCCTGCGGTTCAGCTTCTCGGACTTCTCCTCAAGGTCGAGAATCTTGTTCAGGCCGGAGAACAGCCGGTCGTTCTCACGGTTGAAGTCTTTGAGCCGCGCCTTGCGCATGAGCTCGGCGTCCGAATACTTGGAGATGGCGTCGGTCGCCTTCTCCCACTTCTTGGTGTTGGAGTCGATAAGACGCTGCTGTGCCGCTACCTTGTTGTCGAAATCAGCGGAGAAGAGCTTGTCCTGCGCCTTCTTGTTCTCCGCTATCTCCTTGCCTACCGCCTTCAGGTCGGCTTTCAGGCCCTTGAGCTGTTCGCGCAGCTCGGGGATGCGACTGTTCTTGTACCAGTTCGCGGTGTCGATGTTCCCGGCCTCGCGCAGCTCCTTCATCTTCTTGATGGACCAGTCAAGGGTCTTACTGACATCGGCTTGGCTGCGGGTCAACTGCTCCTGACGTTTGCGCCCGTTCTCGATGGCCTCCGCGTACATGTCGTAGGCGGCGTGCTCGTCCTTGATGAGCATGGTCTGCCTGCGGGATGCGGCCGTGGCCTCCTTGTCGTAGAAGGCGCGTGCCGAACGCATGCGGGAGAGACTGTCCTGAAGACTGTCGGCCACGGATTTCTGCGACTTCTTGACGAACGCCTCCGTCTGGCCGGCGGTCCGCTTGATCTGGTTGGAAAGCCGGTGAATCTTCTCATTGAACGACGTATCGTCCAAGTCGAACCTGCTGGTGACCGGCTTCTTCTCCCACTGCTTCCGCTGGGCCTGCATGGCCTTGTCGATGGCACGCAAGCCGGACGGGTCGCCGTCGATCTTCACCACGTTGGTGAGGGTCTTGCCGTCAAGGTCGCGCATCTGCTCCTTGGCGCGTGCGACGCCCTTCGTGTTCACATCAACGGTGACCTCGGGGTGGCGAGAATGCAGTTCCGCGTTGAGAATCTTCCAGAAATTATCGGTGTCCGGGCGAATATCGACGCCGACCGCGCCAGCGGAATACAAGGCCATGAGAAAACCTCCGGGAGGATAAACGAAAACCCCTCGTGGAATGCGAGGGGTTTTCTGCTAGAAACTGTTGCCGCCGAACACGGCACCCAACATGCCCGTGATCTGGGCGAACGACTTGCCCGCCGTGGAGAACGATTTCGGCCCGACCGAATCGGGCTTGACCACGGTGCCGGGCGGATAGACGGGCTGCGGCTTCGACTTCTTGTCGCCCATCATGCGGGCGATCATCACGCGAATCATCTCAAGCTGGTTCGTCATGCTGAGCATCAGCATCTGCGACTGCCCGTAGGTGAGGTAGGAAAGACGCGAAAAGCATGCCGCGTCTTCCCGTGGGAGCGGATGGTGTTCGGCCATCCACGCGCGGTACAGGCTCCCGTCAACGCCCTCCAAACCGTCCAGCAGGTCGCACAGCCATGACGGCTCCATGCGGCCCATACTGGCGGGGAGGTTGATGTTGTAGAAGCGTTGGAAGTCGGCCGAGACCGCTACTCTGCATTCTCCAAGCGCGTCTTGGAGGCGCTTGATTTTCCCAGTGCCACCGAATAGAACGTGGTCAGGGACACCAGCAGCACGTACAGGTTCTCCAAGGTGCGGCCACGGGTGAACTCGTCCCACTGCTTCTCGTCGGCCGCGATTTCGCGGTAGAACATGTCCGCGTACTGCACGATCTCGGCCATGAGGATGACGGCTTCGGACTCGTCGTACTTCGGCTTCTTCTTCGGCTTGTCGGCCTCATCGTCGCCGAATAAGCCCATGTCGCCCAGTTTCCCGTTGCGTTCGGAGATGCGCTGCCATGTCACCGAGAACTCGGCGGACTGGGCCACGTTCAGCTCCTGCGGCTTCGCCATGTCGGGCAGTCCCGCGAACAGCGGCTGTTCCTTGAG
>ENA-ORUB01002525-ORUB01002525.1-human-gut-metagenome-genome-assembly--contig:-NODE-2525-length-17131-cov-2.412216_pt1 | contig 17131 bp, 9 predicted proteins | sample MGYA00241918_ERZ509200 | MGnify/ENA primary metagenome ERZ509200 (study PRJEB26280, sample SAMEA2338853) | human gut metagenome | biome: human gut; feature: human-associated habitat; material: faeces... | reverse complement strand
GGAATCAGACAACAGACAATAAACAGGTTATGATGAAGAATTTAAAAATATGGTTTCCGATGTGCCTTGCGCTTTGCTTGTGGAGTGCATGCGATGAACGTACGCCGGATTTGTATAGTGCTCCCGACGGAATTTACTTTAATAACCGGACTTCGGGGAGTGTGTTGGTAGATACGACGACTTTGACTTTCGTTTATGGGCCGGACGAAACGATGTATCTCGACGTACCGGTAGTCATACAGACCATTGGAAGGCAGGCTGATATCGATCGTCCGGTCAATCTCAAGGTTTGGTCGGACAATGCCGAGGAAGGAGTGGATTATGAGTTGCTGACACCGGCGGTGGTACCGGCTCATGCTTCCATGTTTTCCTATGTGGTTCGTTTGAAACGTACGGAAGCCATTAAAACGGAATTGAAGTCCATTTATCTGGAACTGTCGGCTAACGAGTATTTCACTACGTTTCTGGAGAGGGATTCTACGGGAAGCGAGGAACGTCCTTACACCGAGATGTTGAAGTTCCGGATAGATTTTTCCGACTTCTATTCTACTCCTCCGGCCGGATGGCTTCCCGAGTATGTCGGCGAGTTTTCAGAACGTAAGTTACGTCTGATGTGGAAGCTGTTCGATGATGTGGTGGATCGTGCCGACTATAATGTGAAGGGGGCTATTCCTTTCAATAAATGGGTGTACATGCAAAGGGAAATAGATACTTATATGACGAAGCAATTATATATATTGTTGGGATATGAACAAGGAACGGTGGATGTAGACGCATTGGTGGACCCGGCAGCCGAAGGGGATGATCGCCAACTGTTGGATTTTACTCCCATAACCTCTGATAACTAAAATGGAATGATATGGGAAGAATGAAATATATCCGTTTGCTATGGTTGGTGTTGCCGTTCTTATGGCAAAGCTGTGCGGAAGATAAGGGGAATTACGATTACAGGGATTTGAACGATTTGAACATTTCGTTCGATGACGCTTATTCTGCCATTTCCCGTGAACCTTTCGTCATAAAGCCGGAGGTGGCAGCAAAAGAGTTCGTACCGGATGCTTATACTTATGAATGGAAGGCGTACGACCAGGCTGGGAGCCAGGAACCGGTTGTGTTGGGTACGGCTTTGAATCTGGATGTGGAATTGACTCTTGCACAGGGCAACTATCAGTTGGTACTGACCATTAGGGAGAAGGCATCGGGGCTGTATTATCAAAAGTCGGCCACGTTGAACGTGGATACGCCGCTTTCGTTGGGGTGGTTGGTATTGTGCTCCGACAACGGGCGTGTGCGTCTGGACATGGTGTCGCACATCAAGGAAACGGATAATGTGTATTATGATTTGTTGAAAGGGACGGAGTTGGAGGATTGGCTACAACCTTACCAGCTGGTTTGCGACCCTGGGATGCAAGAGCCTTTCTATTTGGTGGCCGGTAGTGGGACTACGCGTTTGAGCAATAACGATTTTCAGTGGAACGACTCCTATATGATAGGTTATGAGTTCGGTAACGGAATGTATACCGGTACGGTACGTTGCTTGGCTTCTCACAGGCCAGGCAAGTTGTTTGTCGATATTGCGGGACGTGTGTATTATTGTAATACTTTGTCCGGCGACGGGTTGTTCGGTTCCGTCCGAGCCAATGGTTTTTATGTAGAGCCGGCAGTCGGTTATAATGCCAAAGGGACTCCTTTTATTCCGGCTTTTATGATGTGGGACAAGAATAACCGCCGTTTTGTGGTCTGTGCTTCGGAGTTCGCGTCTATCGGATTGGATAATGTGAGAGACGTGCCGATGGATGAATTGGCCGCCGACGGTTTCCCTACGGTGAATGAAGAGCTTTTCGCATGGCCGAAAAGAGCAGACCGGATGGACTTTATCTGTATGGAGAATACCCGCTACGACCGTAATCAGGACGGTAACGGGATGACATATGCCGTTTTGGGTAAAGACAACCAACGTTTCTTGTATGGCATCATTCTCAATGAACTTTACTCTTTTGCCGAAGCCAAATACGGTTATGCCTATGAGAAAGCTTATTATGTGGATTTGTCTGCTTGTACCGACATTGCCGGGGCCACACACTTTGCGTTCAGTTCCCTGAAGACATTTATGTATTATGCCGTGGGTAGAAAGGTCTATCGCGTGAATTTTTCCAATGCGGCTCCGGCGGCAGAATTACAGTTCGAATTGCCAGAAGGAGAAGAAATTACCTGTTTGAAATTCTATCTGTGGGAACAAGAAGACACAGACAACCGTTCTTACGACCTGATTGTAGGCAGCAAGAAAAATGATACGGGCGAGGGTACATTGCGTATTTATGACGGATTCACGAATGAAGGCAATTTCCAGAATGCCGTTCCGGTGGAACGATACTCCGGTTTTGCAGATATTGTGGACGTGATTTACCGCGAGAAAGTAATTTATCAACAATAATTAATAATGAATGAGATGATGAAAAATAATATGTGGTTTAAGACAGCCTTTTTAACGTTTGTCTTTTGTGCTTTGGGGTTCGTAGAGAGTCGGGCCGATATTCAGTTGACAGTCGATGTGGCAAATAAGACGGCTTCGACAGTTGTTGTGGTGTATCAGACTACGATCGTAGAGATTCCGTTGGACGACAACGGGCACGGTAGCCATACCTTTCAGCATATAGGTGCCGTACATGCCAGTCTGTTTTATGGAATGGACAGCAAAAATATTTTTTTGGAAGACGGAGAGCGTATCCATATCTCCTTCGACGGGGCTGATTTCAAGGGAACCGTAAAATTTGAAGCGGATGGAGGCAAAGAGAAAATCTTTAAGTATCTGAATCAGGTGACCCTGTTGGATGTCCCGCAAGAGAAGATGGCCCTGCCGTTTGAGGAGTACGCCGCGTTGGTGGACAAGAAAGAAGAGTCCATGATGCGTATATTGAAGGCATGGAAGTTGGACGAAGTCAGTCCGCGTTTCGTTGCCGTCGAAACCGGCCGCATCCGTTATGCCTATGCTTCTTCGCTGATGATGTACGCTGTGGGGCATCCTTTTGTGGCTCAGGATACCACTTACCGCCCGGACGAAGCCTATTACGATACGCTTAAAAAGTATGCTGTGGCAGACGAAAACCTGGTAGAACTGAAAGAGTATCGTGAGTATATGAAGGAGATAGCCCGAATGTTCGGCTGCAAGAAAGAAGAAGCAAAGACACCATACGACCGTACTATTTGCATGATGAACTATATTGCCGACCATATCGAGGATGACAAAGTGAAACAGGCACTGTTGAACGTGTTGGCTATCGAGCAAGTGGAACAGTACGGCATCAGCAATATAGATGAATTGCTGAATCTGCACGGCACTTACGTGACCGATCCCGTACTGCAGGCTGCTTCTGTCAGTGCCTTCAAAGAAAAATATGATGCTTGGGATTTGGCCCGTCCGGGTAACCCTTCCCCCGATTTCCGGGCATGGGATGTGGACGGGAAGTCATACACTGTGGCTGATTTCAGGGGAAAATATGTGTACATCGACCTTTGGGCGACGTGGTGCGGTCCGTGTCGCCGTGAGATGCCTTTCCTCAAGCAGTTGGAAGAAGAATACAAAGGGCGCAATATCACCTTCCTGAGCCTTTCTACGGATGCACGTAAGGCTGATTGGTTGAAGATGGTGAAAAGTCATCCGATGACGGGAATGCAGTTGTTTTTGGGTACGGGAAGCCGTTTCCAGACGGCATACAAGGCCGACGGTATTCCCCATTTCATCCTGCTCGATCCCGAGGGGAAGATTGTGAATGCCAATATGTTGCGTCCTTCTTCGCCCGACATTCGCAGTTACTTGGACCGTCAACCCGGTCTGTAAAGGAAGTGATATGAGGATAAAAGGAGCTTTCGGGCTCCTTTTTTTGTGGGGACAGGCCTTGTACGGTTACACTCGGAAATATCTTTTTTGTTTTTTTACGGCACGGACGGTTGACGAAGAATGTTATTTTTTTCATCTTTGTACAATTAAATTCCAAGAGCCGTAACTATGAATGTTTCCATTGAAATAGGATTGCTTGTATCCGCCTTTCTGATTTTCTGTAGTATCCTGATGAGCAAGACCGGTTACCGTTTCGGTATCCCTACCCTGTTGATGTTCTTGTTGGCCGGCATGCTGTTCGGCACAGACGGTCTGGGCATACAGTTCGACGATGTGTCGGTGGCCCAACATATCGGTATGGTGGCATTGTGTATCATTCTTTTCACGGGAGGAATGGACACGAAGATGGAGGACATCCGTCCGGTATTGTCGCCGGGGGTCATGTTGGCTACCTCCGGCGTGTTTCTGACTACGCTTTTTTGCGGATTGTTCGTCTATTGGGTTTCCGGCTGGCAACTGCATACGGGCGTCGGTTTCACCCTCATCGGTTCCTTGTTACTGGCCGCCACGATGTCGTCCACCGACTCCGCCTCCGTCTTCAACATCCTTCGTTCGCAGCAAATCAACCTGAAACATAATCTTAAGCCGATGTTGGAACTCGAAAGCGGGAGCAATGACCCGATGGCCTATCTGTTGACCATTATCCTGATACAATGCCTGCAGGCCGGAGGAGTTTCAGGTTGGGAAATCCTGTGGTCTTTTCTTCTGCAGTTTGTAGTCGGCATAGCCGGGGGGTATCTGTTGGGACGTTTGTCCGTATGGCTCATCAACCGTGTGAGCCTGAAGAATGCCGAGCTTTATTCCATCATGGTGCTTTGTTTCATTTTCATCATTTATTGCTCGGTCTATTTGCTGAAAGGCAATGGGTATCTGGCGGTTTATATTGCCGGTATGGTCATCGGCAACAGCCGCCTGTTCAAGAAGAAGGAAATAGGAACTTTTCTTGATGGCATGACATGGCTGCTCCAGATTGTGATGTTCCTCATGTTGGGACTGCTAGTCAATCCCCACGAGATGCTTCCCGTCATGCTGACGGCCGTCCTGGTCAGCGTCTTTATGACCTTTGTGGCCCGTCCGCTTAGCGTATGGTTAAGCCTTCTGCCTTTTGGACGGAAAATCACGAATAAATCCAAGCTTTTTATTTCCTGGGTTGGTATCCGTGGGGCTGCTCCCATTATTTTCGCTACCTATCCGGTGATGGCACAGGTGGACGGAGCCAACCAGATTTTCAATATCGTGTTTTTCGTCACGTTGATATCTTTGCTTTTTCAGGGTATGTCCTTGTCATGGGTGGCGCGTAAGTTGGGCCTTACGGAACCCTTGCCGGAAAAAGAGGACAACTTCGGTATCGAACTGACCGAGGATGTCGGGAGCACGTTACGCGAAGTGCTTTGTACGGAAGAGCTTCTGCAACGGGGACGTCATATTCGCGAACTGTCGCTCCCGGAAGGAACGCTGGTTATTATGATTAAGCGGGGCGACCGTTATATTGTGCCGAACGGTTCGCTGGAACTGATGTTGGGCGACCGCCTGCTTTTTATGCAGCATGGCGAAACGGTGGAACGGTAAGACCATAAGATTTCTTTTTGTCAAAGTGTCAATGCTTCCTCTTTTTCCTTGCCGTATTTTCATGGGGTTGCCCTTGTGTCGGATTTTACGCGATTCTCGTGGAATAGGGGATTGCCGTTTTGTCACCTCTACGCGTTTGACAGTTTCTTCGTGTTCTGTCGCTGTGCGTGTTGTACGCTTATAGGTTCGTGTCGTGTCATCTTTTTAAGTTTTTCCGTGGCAAACGGATTGGGCATAACGGTTTGTATTTTGCCCTCAAATAATTATAAAAACCATCCTTTGGGCGGGACGCGTGCGGTTTTGCTGCCGTCTTTTCTCCGTTTGGAGCGGTTTGCAGTGCAGATGTGCGGAGAACTTTTTTTTGTTTGGCTTAGATTGATTTTTTGTTCGGCTTAGAAAAAACGAGTATTATACGGTATATATGCGAAAAATCCGGGGTGATTCTGTATAAATATGCAGAATCTGTCTGGTTTTCCGTTCCGGATTACATTTTATCTTCTGTATTTTCCGCCGTGTTTTATGTCTTTTTGGATGGAAAATCCCGTTTTACGTGAAGTTTTGTCAGTATGGAACGGTTCATACCTGTGCGGAATGGTTCGTTGGCTTCGGCCAATCGGATAGTTTCAGGATGCAGAAGTCTCCCCCTGAGAGTACTGCTTTTTAAACCGGTATGTTCTACACACGTTGCTATCTTTAAATTCGGACTGTAATGGCACGTTTGAAGAATATGACAAAAATATATGAATAGATGTACTTTGATTGTTGGGGAATGTTTGTGACTTTTACAATGCTTGTTTTCTTATATATCCTTGAAATACATTGTGTTATATGGAAAATATAAATTCCATCTCTATGCAAGAGGTGGAAGATTTCGATGCAAATGTAGATAAAATACGCATACAAACAAAATAATCTCTTCTTTTTCTGATGAAAAAAACAAGAAAATCTTAAAATAAATAGGTTTTTATAAAGTCGATTCTTGAGCTTACCTTATTATATATAAGGCATTTACGGGATACTATTTCCACCTCTTGCATAGAGATAGAAGTTTATCAACGGCAATAAAGAGAGTAGAGAATTATACGTTTTAACTAATTTTATTTGATTATGAAGAGAAAGTTTATCAGTGTGGCTTTGTTTGGTGCGCTTCTTGCGGCATCGACAAGCGTAACGACTTCTTGCAAGGACTACGATGATGACATCAGTGGCTTGCAAGGGCAGATTACGGCCAATGCGACGAATCTTGATGAATTGGTGAATGAGAAGGTCAACAACCTGACTCAGGAAATCAATTCGCTGAAAGCGCAGGAGGCTGCCTTGGAAACGGCTTTGGCCACAGCCAAAACCGAGTTGACGGCTACTATCGCAGAAGCTGAACAAGGAGCTAAGGATTATGCCGACATTCAGGCCGCTGCGGCCCAAGTGGCAGCCATCGAAGCTTCAAAGGCCAATATCGAGGAAGCCCGTACGGCACTCCAGGCCGGTATCGACGCGGCAAACGCTGCCATCGAAGCCCTGAATTCGCAGGTAGCAACCCAAGCCGGACAGATTGATGCTTTGCTTTCTGCCGACGCGGCTTTGCAAGAGGCTATCAACATAGCCAATGGCGAGATTGAATCGGCCAAGAGCATGGTGGCCACAGCGCAGAGTGCAGCCGAAGCGGCTCAAGGCACAGCCGACGAAAATGCGCAAAAGATAGCCGGTGTGACGGAAAAGCTCCAGGCCGTGGAAGAAGGCTTGCAGGGGCAGATTACCCTTTTGGACGAAAAACTCAATCAGGCCGTAGCCGACATCGCTGCTAACAAAGCTGACGTGGAAGCCAAGCTGGCCACGGTGAACGCCCTTGTGCAAGCCAATACGGAGGCTATATCCGCATTACAAGACAAGGATGCTGAATTGTTGGACAAGATTGCCCAAAACAGTACGGAACTGTTGGCTCTTTCTGAGAAACTGACGGCTTTACAGAGCACGGTAGAGCAGAACCTGACGGCAGCCAAAGCATATACAGATGCACAAGTAGCTGCTTTGAAAGCCGAATTGGGCGCCGATATGGAGCTTGTAAAAGCTGACCTTGCCGGTGCTTTGTCTCGTTTGGGTGCTGCGGAAGAGAAAATTGCAGCTATTCAGGAAGCCGTTGGCGCTTTGGAAGATAAGGACGAAGAGCTTGCTGCAACCATCGCAGAGGTAGAAGGCAATATCGAAAGCATCAATACTTCTATCGGTGGCATCCTTGGCAGGCTTGAAACTTTGGAAGGTACGGTAGCGCAACAGAATCTCGACATCGAAACGCTGAAGCAGACTGCTGCAGGGTTGAGAACGGATTTGGATGCCGTGAAAGTTACGGCTGATGAAGCCAAGAGCCAGATTGTCCAGTTGACTTCGGATTTCAGCAGCTATGTGTCAGCGAACAACGAAGCATTGGTGAACCTGGAGAACCGGATGAGTAATAAGCTGGACGAAGCTGTCAGCACGTTGGGGAGTGAACTACGTAGCGAATTGACAACAGCTACGGGCGAACTGGATACCAAAATCGGTGAACTTCAAGGTGACCTGCAAGAGAAATATGAGGCTCTGAAAAATCAGATTGGTGCCATCACGGGCGATGAAGGTACAGTCGGGCTGATAGACGAAAAGATAAACGCCGTAAACCAGAAGGTTGCTGAGTTGGGTACTAAAGTAGAAAACCTGACTACCGATTTGACCGCATTGACGGGTCGGGTGACGACTGTAGAAACTGAAATCGGTGAAATATACAAGCAATTGGCACAGACTTCTGCCATCATCGGGCAGTGTATCAATGTGTTCAATGCTGAATTGGGGCAACTTTGTGCGGTGTTGAGTGCTCAGTTGAAGAGCATCGTCTTCAGTCCGACGGAGTATTATCAAGGTATCGAAGCAATTGGTGTCTTCTCATTCAACTATAATGCTTTGAGCGTGAGCGCGGCTGATAAGACGGGTGACCAAAAGACGGATAGACCGACTACGTTGACACAACCTGAAACGAGCGTCGTGCCGTTCGTGAAGGCTTCCTACCACTTGAATCCTTCGAATGCGGCCATCAGCACGGACAAGGAACATTTCTCCTACGTGGTCAATAATGCTTCTTACACGCGTTCGGTGGGCAGGAACGATATTTCTGTGGACAGCGTGGAACTTGACAAAGAGGAGACCGGTATGCTCAATGTCTACTTCAGCATGAAGAATGCCAACGATATCGAGAAGATTCCGGCTGCGGGCGACGGCAAGGTGGATGTGGCTGCCCTCCGTTACACTTATTCTACAGAGAACGGGGATACGCTTATCACTTCCGACTACGCAGCCTTGAAGCAGTATAAGATTACGGACTTTGCCATCAACAAGGTGACGGCGAGAGGCAATATGGAGGAGAAGATAGAGAACCATTTGGCTGCTACGGCTGCCGAAGCCATTACCTCTAACAATCGCCTGCAAATTACATACGAGAACAAAGACCCGTATGCTGACTCTGAAACTACAGGCCTTGACCTCAATGAGTGGATTAACGTGCATTATGTAGTAAATGATGCGAATACCGATCAGGTATGGGGCGACCAGGAGAAGATCAATGAAAAGAAATTCAAACTGGTGTATGAGTTGATCGGTTACAAGGCCAATGATGCGGACAAGACGAGTGAAAGCGAACATGCCACTATCGTAGACGGCCATATCCTGAACGTACACGGAGTAGACGGAAGCCCTGCCGGAAACCGCAACATTATCGGTCGTACGCCGTTGCTTCGCGTAACGTTGATGGATGAGAATACGAATAACCAGATTGCAGAAGTTGGTTATATCTTAGTGGAGATTACGGATGTAATCGTGGGTCCTGTAACCGTGGACGACATTGCGCCAATCACCAATGGTTATACAGTAAACTGTGGTGATGCTCCGATATTGGATAACGTAAGAGCCGTTACATGGGTAGAAGTCGAGAATAAGATTCTGGGTCAGTTGAACATGAGCAAGGAAGAGTTTGAAGCAAATTATGCGCTTGAACTCAACAGCGACGGCGTGACTTGCAAGCAATTCAGCGAACCGAAGGATGAGGCTGTGAGGAATCCGCAAATCGGTAAGATTGTCAACACTAACGACGACCAGGCGCACGAAACGAACGTGCTGAAGTGGAGCGTGGGTAACCAGCAAGCCTATATGTTGTTCTCGGAAGACAGACAAAATCTGGATGCTGTCTCTACTTGGGTTAAGTTTACTCCGAAGAGCACGGTTTCTTCCCACAAGCCTGTATTCGTGAAGTTGACGTGGGCACCGAGCGTGGTGAATGATAAGCCAGAAGCCGCTATCGAGGACAGCTACAACCACAAGAAACGTGCCGATTGGCATGCAGAAAACTCACGTGATGAAGGCTTTAAGGAATTGCAAATCCAAGTGGGTAAAGCTACCGATCCGTCTGCGACTTGTGAATACGAGCACATGGTTGTAGCGAACACGTTCAACAAGCAACCGGTAGACATCATCAAGGATGCTATCAAGGGTACTTATGGAGCTTTGGCTGATGCTGTGACTGTGGAATATAAGTTTGCTCCGACTAATGAGCAGAGTAAGCGGAGCTACATTGTAGGAAATACCACTTACAATATTCAAGTGTCTGCTGATGGTCGTACAATCTCTACTACAGGTGGTGTAACGTTGGCCACGATAGAACCTACTAACGGTGAAATCACAATGGGTAGCGATGATGTTGTGAAAGCTATCATCAACATTTATGAAGAATCTTTGGCTGATGCTTTGACGTTCACGGTATTGGTTGACGAAGCCACTTGTGAGCCGGCAAAGGATTTGATTACCTTTAACAACAACAAGTTCAATGTGAAGGTCATCAAGCCGATCTTCCTCAAAGGAGGTAGCATTGCCGAGATGACGCTGAACCAATGGAACACTTTGACGCAGAAGTTGTCGCTCACCTTCGAGGACTTCAACGGTTACGACCCGAAAGAGTTCTACGACTACAGTAACAAGACCAAGACGTTCTGGGACTTCTACGGAGTGTCTCGTATAGAGCTTATTGGCACAGAGACTGACTATTCTGGTAATTGGGGTGCTGTGGATAACAATGTGTTTACGATTAGCTACGCTGAACCGACTGGTAGCATCAGTTTGGACAACATGGGTTCTGTAACCCTGACACAGGTGAACATGAGCCGTGCGAACTCGTTCAATGTGCGGATGACGTTCAAGGTGACTTACTTGTGGGGTGAGCTCACAGAGACTGTTACCTTGCATGTGAACAATGCCCCGGGTAAACGTTCTCTCAACCGCTAATATGCGTAGCATTTAGCATGGGGATTTAGGAAGGAGGGCAGGTGGTTGAAACCTGCCCTCCTTTTCATTTTAAGTAAAAGTAATTTAGATTGTAAGATGAAAATTCATCATTTGCTGTTCCCCTTATGGATGGGAATCATAATATGCTCGGTGTCAGCCTGTGCGGATAAGAACAAGAAAAGTAGCGAAGAACAAACGCAAACGGAATTCGAGCAGACGCTGGAGGCGAAAGATACAATAGCCGTCAAGGAGCTTATAGACCAGTTCTTCACGTATGTGAAAAACAAGCAGACGGACGAAGCCATTCTTATGCTATATCGTAACGACCAGACAGAAGACGGTACACCGGTTTCGCTAAACAACGAAGAGATGGCGGAAGTACGGGCCATGCTCGAATCCATACCGATGGCAGGTTACGAGATTGCATACATGAAGTTCAGTGAATATTATGCGAATGAGGTGCAATGCAATGTGATTATCCGCGAAGCGGGAGACGGCATACCTCCTGTCACGACCAAGATATTCTTCAAACCGGTGTTTTATCTTGGTAATTGGGTGCTTTGCCTGACCAATACGGAATATGGGGACAAGTCGTTAGGCCGTTAGTCGGATGAAGGATGTTTAATATAAAAAAAGAATGACTATGAAGAAAAAGAATTTAATGTTCGTGTGCGCATGCCTGTTGATGTCGCATGCGGTATCTGCGCAGTCCAAGGGTGAAGAGATACAGTTCCACCGGCATGGTAGCCTGCAACTGCAAGGCGGTGCGGCTTACACCTTGGGTGAGGCCGGGTTTGGCGACTTGGTATCTCCGGCTGTGGGGGTGCATGGCAGTTACTATTTTACCCCGGTGTGGGGACTGCGTGCCGGTGTGTCCGGTTATGAATCCAAAGGAGTGTGGGTGAATCCTCTCCAAGTATATAAGTATAATTACCTGCAAGGAGACATTGACGTGGTGGTGGACCTGGCCAACTGTTTCAAGTATAATTATAAACGGGTGGTGAATCCTTATTTGTTCCTGGGGGTAGGACTGAACGGCGCGTTCGGCAACGACGAAGCGGTGGCCGTCAATGACGGTGGTCATACGTTGGAATATTTATGGCGTGACCGCCAGTTCAATCCGGTAGGTCGCGGCGGTATAGGAGCTAACATTCGCTTGGGCGGGAGAGTTTATTTTAACCTTGAGGTCAATGCCAACGTGTTGGGCGACAAGTACAACTCCAAGAAGGCGGGCAATCCGGACTGGGTGTTCAACGCGTTAGGAGGCTTGGTCATCAAGTTGGGCAAGACACACAAGAAGGTGGTCGAAGAAGCTCCCGAGCCGGTGGCTCCACCCGTGATACCGGAAAAGCGCGAACCGGTGACTCCGAAGAAGGCCGAACCGGTAGTGGAGAAAGCCAAAGTGGAAAAATTGCAGGAGAATGTGTTCTTCAAACTTAATTCAGCCGTAATCCGTGCGTCTGAGGAAGCTAAAATAGAACGTCTGGCCGCTTATCTCACCGCCAACCCACAAGCGAAGGTCGTGATTTGCGGATATGCCGACAAAGCTACAGGCACTCCTAAAATCAATGATGCACTTTCGCTGAAACGCGCTCAGGCCGTGTCGAAGGCCTTACAGGTCAAAAAGATAGATGCGGGCAGGATACGAGTGGAACATAAAGGAGATACCGTACAGCCTTTTACAGAGGTTGAAAAGAACCGCGTATCTATTTGCATAGCCGAATAATTTGACTTTTGGACGTTTTGCGACCGCCGTGAAAGGAAAAGGTTGGTTGGTTTCCGATAAAAAGAGGGTGTTTGTCGGGAGACCTTTCATGGCGGTTTTTTTATTCAATGCAGTTTATGGGAAAAGAGGATGTTGAAGAAAAACATGTCAAGCGTACGCAGAAAGATTATACGCTAGACTTTAAACTTCGTGTAGTACGAGAACTGGAGACTTCCCACATCAGTATGAATGCCATTTCACGGAAGTATGGAATACAGGGGGAGAGCACGGTGAGCAGATGGTTGGAGAAATACGGTGCGCGGGATGCAGACGGAAATGTGGCTGCCCTCATGTTCCGGAAGAAGCGTCCGCTTTCAGGACTGGAACAAAGAAACCTTGTTTTGGAACATGAACTGTCACTGTTGAGAGAAAAGCTGAAACAGAAAGGGTATAAAGAAGCTTTTTATGAAGTGTTGTTGAATATGTTGGAGAGAGGATACCGCGTAGAAATTTATAAAGATAAGGATAAATTAGGTATAAAATCGGGAAGGTAGTTTTTGCGTTTCCTGAAAAGGAAACCGGCAGACCGGCTTTTTAAAAGGCGGGAAAACGAAAGTAGGAGAAAAGCTTCACCTTGCTTTCCTCCTACTTGATAGTTTGGGATAGGAACCTTGTCCGGTCCTTATTCTTTGTCCAAAAGGATTTTCATCATTTCACAGGCTGCTTTGGCTACGGAGGTTCCGGGACCGAAGATGGCCGCTACGCCTGCTTTGTACAGGAAATCGTAGTCTTGTGCCGGGATGACACCGCCCGCGATGACCATGATGTCCTCGCGTCCCAACCGCTTCAACTCTTCGATGACTTGCGGGATGAGGGTCTTGTGTCCGGCTGCCAGCGAACTTACGCCCATGATGTTCACATCGTTCTCTACGGCTTGGCGTGCAGCCTCGGCCGGTGTCTGGAACAAGGGTCCCATGTCGACGTCGAAACCGCAGTCGGCATAACCCGTGGCACAAACCTTGGCCCCGCGGTCGTGGCCGTCCTGTCCCATCTTGGCAATCATGATACGCGGCCGGCGGCCTTCCTGCCGGGCGAACTCTTCCGTCAACTCGCAAGCTTCGGCGAAGTCGGCGTCTGCTTTACTTTCTGATGAATACACTTGTGAAATAGTTCTGATTACGGCTTTATATCGGCCTACGATAGCCTCGCAAGCGTCTGAAATCTCTCCTAACGTGGCACGTACGCTGGCTGCCTTTACGGCCAGGTCGAGCAAGTTGTGTTCGCTCTTCTTGCCTTCGTTGAACTCGCGTACGCATTCGGTGATGGCGGCCAATGCCTTTTTCACCTCTTCCTCGTTCCGTCCGGCTTTCAGTTTCTTCAGGTTTTCTTCCTGTTGCAGGCGGACGGCAGTGTTGTCCACTTCGAGGATGTCGATAGGATCTTCATGGTCCAAACGGTATTTGTTCACACCCACGATGGTCTGTGCGCCGGAGTCGATACGGGCCTGCGTACGGGCTGCGGCCTCTTCGATACGCATCTTGGGCAGACCGGTTTCGATGGCTTTGGCCATACCGCCCAGTTTCTCGATTTCCTGAATGTGTTCCCAAGCCTTGTGGACGAGTTCGTTCGTCAGGGTTTCCACATAGTAAGAACCGGCCCACGGGTCGATGTGCTTGCACACTTGGGTTTCATTTTGGATGTATATCTGAGTGTTACGCGCGATACGGGCCGAGAAATCCGTTGGCAGGGCGATGGCTTCGTCCAGCGAGTTGGTATGCAACGACTGGGTGTGCCCCAAAACGGCTGCCATGGCCTCGATGCACGTACGTCCCACGTTGTTGAACGGGTCTTGTTCCGTAAGCGACCAACCGGAAGTCTGCGAGTGGGTACGCAACGCCATGGATTTCGGGTTTTTCGCGCCGAAGCCCTTCACAATCTTGGCCCACAGCAAACGTGCCGCACGCATCTTGGCAATCTCCATGAAATGGTTCATGCCGATGGCCCAGAAGAAAGACAAACGGGGCGCGAATGCGTCGATGTCGATTCCGGCGTTCACTCCGGCGCGTAGGTAATCCATACCGTCGGCCAATGTGTAGGCCAGCTCGATGTCCGCCGTGGCACCGGCTTCCTGCATGTGGTAACCGGAGATGGAGATGGAGTTGAACTTAGGCATCTTCTGTGAAGTGTATTCGAAGATGTCGGCAATAATCTTCATCGAGAAGGCGGGCGGATAAATATAGGTGTTGCGCACCATGAATTCTTTCAGGATGTCGTTCTGGATGGTTCCGGCCATTTCTTCCAACTGTGCGCCTTGTTCCAGTCCGGCGTTGATGTAGAAGGCCAGAATGGGGAGCACCGCACCGTTCATCGTCATGGAGACGGACATCTTGTTCAAGGGGATTCCCTCGAAAAGCACTTTCATGTTCTCCAAGGAGCAGATCGACACGCCGGCTTTGCCCACATCGCCTACCACACGTTCGTTGTCCGGGTCGTAGCCACGGTGTGTCGGGAGGTCGAAAGCCACGGACAAGCCTTTCTGTCCGCTGGCCAGGTTGCGGCGGTAGAATGCGTTACTTTCCTCGGCGGTGGAGAATCCTGCATACTGGCGGATGGTCCACGGGCGGAACGGGTACATCATGCTGTACGGGCCGCGCAGGAACGGAGGTATGCCGGCTGCAAAGTCCAAATGCTCCATTCCTTCCAAATCTTCTTGGGTGTACACCGGCTGGATGTCGATCTGTTCGGGCGTTTTCCAGTTGGCGGTGATACCGTTTTCTTTTTGCCAGTCCTGACCGTTCTGTCGGCCGAAACCGGAGAATATGTTTATATCTTTAAAATTCTGTCTCATTTGATTCCCAATTTTGCGTTATACTCTTTCAGTGTTTGGAGTTGGTCTACACGAACGTGGATGAAGTTTTCGATGCCTGCGGCTTTCAAGTCCTCCATGCAGGCCGGAGCACCGGCCACGACGAACATGGCACGGCCGTCTACGGCTTTGAAGGCCGGGATGGCATATTCGGCGTATTCGTCATCGCTGGAGCAAAGTACCACGATGTCGGCACCTGCCTTCATGGCGGCTTCCACGCCTTCTTCCACGGTTGGGAAACCTAAATTGTCTATCACCTTGTAGCCTGCGCAAGCCAGGAAGTTGCAACTGAACTGGGCGCGTGCCTGTCGCATGGCCAAGTTACCTATGGTGAGCATGAAGGCCACCGGCTGTTTTTCGGCTTGTTCCGTCTGTAGGCGCAATGCCTCGAAATCGGCAGCCAGACGGCTTGTTTCCAATTTGGCGAACGGCTTTTCGCAACTGTCGCCGTGGCTGTGGCAACAGCATGTGGCAGCCAACGGGGCTTTCCCTTCGCTCTTTTCGTTGAAGTTGGGGAATTGGTTCGTACCGAGCAGGAACTCCTTACGCTTGCCTGCGTTGGCATGGCGCTTGGCGTTGGTGTCGTTCACGGCCTTTTGGATGCTGCCAGCCTTGGCGGCTGCGAGGAATCCGCCCTCTTCTTCCACGGCAAGGAACAGTTTCCAAGCTTCTTCTGCCAGCGAACGGGTGAGCGTTTCGATGAAATATGAACCACCGGCCACGTCTACGATTTTGTCGAAATGGCTTTCTTCCTGCAACAACAACTGCTGGTTGCGGGCGATACGTTCGGCAAAATCGGTCGGAACCTCGTAAGGAGCGTCGAACGGAGTCACCACGATAGCGTCCACGTTGGCCAATGCGGCACTCATCGCCTCAGTCTGCGTGCGCAACATGTTCACGTAGCTGTCGAACACCGTCATGTTGTAAGTGGAAGTGGTCGCATTGACATACATTTTACAAGCACAGTTGCAGGACTTATCCTCACCCGTGTTGGTGCAGTCTTCGCGCGGACAAACCGGGTTGTACTGCTTCACGATTTGGGCCCACATCATGCGTGCGGCGCGGAACTTCGCGATTTCCATGAAATAGACACCGCTGATGCCGAAGTTGAATTTGATTTTCTTGGCGGCGAGGGCTGCCGGGATACCGGCCTCCACCATCAGGTTGAGGTATTCGTTCCCCCATGCCAGAGCGTAGCCCAGTTCCTGATAGATATAGGCGCCGGCGTTGCAAAGCGTGTCGGCATTGATACAAATGCAACGCATTTTGGGGAAGGGTGCGAGAATATTGACCAGTTCCGCCAGTTTGTTCAGCAGGGCGGTCGTATCCTTACCTTTGGTCAGAATCTTCTGCATCGGGTCGAAGTCGATGCTACCTACCAATGCGGTGCGGTCATATCCTTTTTCATCGTAGTATGCCGTCAGGAGACGGGCTAATTCCACGGTATGACCTTGACACGTACTGAAATTCAGTTCCACCGCATCTGCCTTAATGCCTTCCAGCAAAGTGGAGATGAACGTGGCATTCAGTTCTTTGGCCGGAACTTTAAATCCTAATGATGTGACTCCCTTGTCCAGAAGGTCGAGTGCCTTTTCGTTCGCCTCTTTAGAGTCGGTTACTCGGATGTTTTGGCGGACATACCAACGGTTATTGTCCTTTTTGTTCCCTCTCAGGTAGGGAAATTCGCCGGGAAGCGCATCGGTCTGCGCCATGCCTTCCAAATCTTCTTTTCGGTAAAACGGCTCTGCACTGAACCCTTCATTGGTTCTCCAGACCATTTTTTTCTGATAATCCGCAC
>ENA-ORUB01002511-ORUB01002511.1-human-gut-metagenome-genome-assembly--contig:-NODE-2511-length-17181-cov-46.664312_pt1 | contig 17181 bp, 16 predicted proteins | sample MGYA00241918_ERZ509200 | MGnify/ENA primary metagenome ERZ509200 (study PRJEB26280, sample SAMEA2338853) | human gut metagenome | biome: human gut; feature: human-associated habitat; material: faeces... | reverse complement strand
CTCCGGCGCTGGCAAGGCCGCTGCCTGACGGCGGCTATGAGCTGATCTCCGGCCACCGGCGGCTGGCAGCGTGCAAGGCGCTGGGGATGGACGCCATGCCGGTGATTATCCGTGACCTGACAGACGAGGAGGCTGTTATCACCATGGTGGACAGCAACCTGCAAAGGGAGCATATCCTGCCGTCGGAAAAAGCATTTGCGTACAAGATGAAAATGGAGGCTTTGAAACACCAAGGACGAACTTTGGGCCAAGTTGGCCCAAAGTGGTCTATCACAGAAATTGCCGAAAGTACATCAGATAGTGAACGGCAGATAAAGCGCTATATCCGCCTCATCAACCTAATCCCCGACATCCTGAAGCTGGTGGACGAGGGCAAGATCGCCCTGACTCCGGCGGTGGAGCTGTCCTATTTGCAGCCGTCCGAGCAGGAGATGCTCTTCTCCGTGATGGACAGCGATGAGGTAACGCCGTCCTTGTCTTAGGCCCGGCGGCTGCGGCGCATGAGCGAGGCGCAGGCTCTCACGGATGACGCGGTGCTGCAGCTTCTGTCCGAGGTTAAGGGCAATCAGGTGGAATATGTGAAGGTGCCGGTAGACAAGCTCCGCAGCTTTTTCCACCCGGACACCTCCGTGAAGCAGATGACCGAGACACTTGTCAAGGCCATGGACTTTTATAACAAACACTTGGCGCGGCAGCGCAAAGACCGGGATGCCCGGTGAAAGGAGATTAAATTATGAAAGCTAATTTTGATTTTAACCGTTTGAGCGAAAGCAGAAAACAGGAGCTTGACCGTATGGTCGCAGATTTTTCCGAGGCGGGTTGCCTCTTTGTTGAGGATCTTTTCCTTGAATTTCTCATTGATGCTGATAACGGCATTGACCGCAGCGACGATAAGCTTGTGGCAACCTTTGATGATGAGTGCGGACACGAGCTTGTGTTTATTCTCTCTCAGGAAGAGGTTCACTATGTAATCCATGCTATTTCGGAAAAGCTGGATAATATCGTATGCGAAGGCGGCACTCCCTTCGGTGAGGATGAAAACGAAGAGGGTATCGTCAGCCTCTCGCCGGTGAACACAGAAGAAGAGCTTGATATGCTTCTCGCACATGTGCTTGGTGACGATGGAGGTGGTGCCGATGACTAAAATCGAAATTCAGACCCTGTATGAGGTGATGTTCACGGACTACCCCGACATTGTAAATGTGGCGCAGGTGCAGGCGATGCTGGGCATCAGCCGTCATCTGGCCTATGCACTGATCGGCGATGGCGACATCCCCGGTATGAAAATCGGCAACGCATACCGCGTACCGAAAATCAATGTGATCCGCTACGCACTCTCGGCGGGAAATCCGCAGCCGGCGGCGTAGCCGGGATTTGAACCTGTATGGCACATTGGACGGGCATTCCCGCCGGGCGTATAATAAAAACGGTCCGAAAGGGTGCCCGTTCATGTGCTATCCGCAAAGGAGGTAGAGTTTATGATAGCAGGACACCTGCAAATAAAAAACGACAATTACTACATGGTGCTGAATTACACGGATGCCAACGGCAAGCGCAGGCAGCCGTGGATTCCCACAGGACTTCCTGCAAAGGGAAACAAGCGCCGCGCTGAGAAGCTGCTGCTGGACACCCGCAAGAGCTTTGTTCCGCCGATTGTGAGCAAGGAGAACGAGGACATCTCCTCTGATATGCTGTTTGCCGACTACATGGAGCTGTGGCTGGAGATTATCCGCAGCTCGGTGGAAAAGACCACCTTTTCCTCTTACACGCAGATGGTAAAGAGGAAGATCGCACCGTACTTTCGGAAAACCGGCGTCAAGCTGGGCGAGCTTCAAGCCAGGCATATTCAGAGCTTCTATCTGTACGAGCTGAAAACCGTGTCTGCCAGCACGGTCATCCACGAGCACGCCAATATTCACAAGGCTCTGAAATATGCCGTCAAGATGGACCTCATTCCGTACAACCCCGCCGACAAGGTGGAGCGTCCGAAGAAGCAGAAGTATATCGCGGATTACTACCGTTTGGAGGAGCTGGAGCAGCTCTTTGAGGCGACAAAGGATCACCCCTATTCTCTGCTGATCCAGATCACCGCGTTCTACGGGCTCCGGCGCAGCGAGGCTCTGGGCCTGAGATGGGACGCCATCGACTTTGAGCGCAATACCATCACCATCAGACACATCGTAACAAATGCCAAGATAGACGGCAAGTATGAGATCGTCCGCGAGGATCGCGCCAAGACGAAATCCAGTCTGCGCTCTCTTCCTCTGGTCGACAATATCCGGGAGAAGCTGCTGGCCTTGAAGGAGCAGCAGAAGGAAAACAAGAGGATCTGCGGCAACTGCTACAACCGGGAATACGACGGCTATGTGTTCGTGGATGTAATGGGGAACATTTTTAATCCCCGGAATCTCAGCAGCAATTTCAGCAAGCTGCTGGAATTGAAAGGTCTGCGGCATATCCGCTTCCACGATCTCCGGCACAGCTGCGCCTCGCTGCTGCTTGCCAACGACGTGCCCATGAAGCAGATCCAGGAATGGCTGGGCCACAGCGATATCAGCACCACGGCAAACATCTACAGCCACTTGGATTATAAGTCCAAGCTTACGTCCGCAAACGTAATGGACAACGTCCTGACCCTGCCGGAAACCGAGGCCGTCGGATGGCAGACATGACTTCTTGCCGAAAATCATGTGCAGCAATGGCAGATTAGCAAAAAGAAAAGCCCAGTCATATGGGCGCAAAGCCTTGATATGACTGGGTTTTTCGCTGGCGGAGGGCGTGGGATTCGAACCCACGGACGGTTTTTGGCCGTCAAACGATTTCGAGTAATTTCGAAACTGTTCCACTTAGGCGTCACATCGAAGCAGTACACGGTAGTTACTATGCCTTGAACCCATTGAAAAATCAGGACTTTTTGAGTATTTGATACAAGAAAAACAGGGGTGGCAGGCGCTTTCGCATTTTCCGAAAAATGCGAGCAAAAATGGACAAAGGATAGAAAATAGGATAGACCACATTTCTGAGAATCATTGGTTTTCTCTGCTGTCGGCAATCACCAGAAGGGAGAACTGAAATGGATCTGCTGACCTATTATTCGGATCTTGCAGTAGCATATCCGGAGTATATTACACAAAAGCAGTTTTGTGAAGTGTGCGGGATATGCCACAAGACTGCGTATAATTTAACCCGGCGCGGAGAAATCTCATATGAGATAGTAGATACCCCTACCGGGCGTATTCATCACATTAAGCTCACAGATGCACTTGCCTATCTTTACAAAAAGGATACGCTTTATGGAAATGATGAAAATGTAAATCGGCAAATATATGAGGTGCTGCAGGCACATTTTTCATACCTGCCCGATCTCCTTCGGACACAGCAAATCAGGGAACTGACAGGGTTCTCAATGACCGCTATTCAACGCTGGGTACTCGAAAAGCGTATTACTGCCATACTCGGAAGAAAAGGGTGGAATATTACAAGGGATTCGCTTGTAACCTTTCTTTCGTCGTCCTATTGCCTACGCGGAAATAGAAAACCCGAAAAATTTCAAGCTCTGTTGCAAAAGTGTACCGAGCAATTAAAAATTTGAAATCTCAGGGCAGGGATTCCCCTGCCCTTTTATATCCCATAGAATGTGAGGTGAACGCTATGGCCTTATCCCTGCCCTATTACTATGGACATTCTGGTGAACAATACGCTTTCTTTCGCATTCCAAAACTGCTAATCACCGATAGTCGGTTTGATGGCGTTTCCTCTGATGCAAAGCTGCTGTATGGACTACTGCTTGATCGCATGGAGTTGTCCTATCGGAACGGTTGGGTTGACGACCAAAATCGTGTCTTTATCATTTTTACGGTAGAAGAAGTCATGGAAACCCTGCGCTGCCGCTCTGAAAAGGCGGTGCGCCTATTCGCAGAATTGGACAGCAAGAAAGGTATTGGTTTGATTGAACGAAAGCGGCAAGGACTTGGAAAACCGGCTATCATTTATGTGAAAAACTTTGCCGGCGATATATCCTGAATAAATCGAAAGTCCAGACTTTCGATTTTCGAAAATCATAGATGTGGCCGGAGTCTGCGCTTCTGTGACTTTCGATTTTCGAAAGTCTTGATTTTCGGTTTTCGAATTTCTTGACTTTCGAAAATCGAAATCTAATAAGACTGAGATATAGCAAGACTGAGAATAGAAAGAATACCACCCGAAAAAAGAATAACCGTAAGAAGCAACAGCTTTGTTAGAACAGGGGCCGCAAGGCTCCTTTTTTGTTGGAGGAGGTGTCCCATTGAAAACAATCGCACTGGCAAATCAGAAGGGCGGCGTGGGTAAGACCACCACAGCCGCCAGCCTTGGCATTGGTCTTTCTCGGCAAGGTAAAAAGGTCCTGCTGATCGACGCCGATGCCCAGGGCAATCTCACGCAGATGTTGGGCTGGCCGCAGCCTGACGAATTATCCCCCACGCTCTCCACGCTGATGGAGAAGATCATCGCAGAGCAGCCCATCACCCCCGGCGAGGGCATTCTGCACCACCAATCCGGCATCCACCTTGTCCCCGCCAATATCGAGCTGTCGGCACTGGAGGTCACGCTGGTCAACACCATGAGCCGGGAAACGGTGCTGCGGCAATATTTGTCCACGGTGGCAGACCGCTACGATTACGCGCTCATCGACTGTATGCCATCCCTCGGTATGCTGACCATCAACGCCCTGACTGCGGCGGACAGCGTGATCATTCCTGTTCAGGCGCAATATCTTCCCGCAAAGGGGCTGGAACAGCTTTTGCGAACCATCACCCGCGTGAAACGGCAACTCAATCCAAAACTGGAGGTAGACGGCATTGTGCTGACGATGGTGGACAGCCGCACCACACTGGCGCGGGAGATCAACGCACTTGTCCGCAAGACCTATGGCGGTCATGTGTTCGCAAGCGAAATTCCCCGTTCCATCAAGGCGGCGGAGATTAGTGTGGAAAACAAAAGCATTTACGACCATGACCGCAGCGGCAAGGCGGCGCTGGCGTATGAAAATCTGACGAGGGAGGTGTTGAGCCTTGGCAAGCAAATTAAGCGGCATCGAACTGACCCGGTACGATGACCTGTTCAAAACGGACGCGGAGCGTGAGGCTGACCGGCAGGAGCGAATTCAGATCGTTCCCGCAGCAGAAGTTTTCCCGTATTCTCGCCAGCCGTACACCATTGACCGGCCCACACCCGACTTGGTGCGGCTCATGGACAGTATTGAGCACATCGGGATTGCCGAGCCGCTGATCGTCCGTTCCCGTGATGCTGGCGGATATGAGATCATTTCCGGTCACCGGCGCGATTACTGCGCGAAGGCCGTGGGGCTGGATACCCGCCCCGTTATCGTCCGCAATTACAGCGACGAGGAAGCGGACATTTTGGTCGTGGATTACAACATCAACCGCGAGGACTTGCTGCCCAGCGAGAAAGCCAAAGCCTACAAGCTGAAGCTGGACGCCATGAAGCGGCAGGGCCAGCGGACAGATTTAACTTCTGGCCAACTTGGCCAGAAGTTAAAGGGACATAGTTCAATAGACCTTTTAGCGGATCAGGTAGATGAAAGCCGCAAGCAAGTACAGCGATATGTGCGTCTGAATAAGCTGATTCCGCCGCTATTGGACGCGGTGGATGCGGGAACGCTCAAATTCGTTCCCGCAGCGGATTTCCTCTCTCACCTGTCCGAAAAAGAACAGACCTACCTTCTGCTGGTCATGGAGCGCGATGAGGTATCCCCGTCGCTTGGACAGGCCCAACGGCTCAAGCAGCTCAGCGGCGAGGAAAAACTGGAAAATAACATCATCGACCTCATCATGCGCGAGGAAAAGCCGCTGGAACGCAAGGTCACCATCCGCAACGACCGCCTGCAAAAATACTTCCCCGCCAGCTACACCCCGGAGCAGATGGAGGATGTCATCATCAAGCTGCTGGAGGGCTGGCACCGCAAGCGCCAGCAGGAGATGAGTCGATAACGCTTCTGCCGGGGTATTTGTTGACATCGGACTGGCGTGTTGCTATGATGCGAGCATCAACGAAAAGTGAGGTGCCGCAAGTGGCTTTGCAAGACGATAGAAAAAACAATGCCGATGGTCATAGTGATTGGGAACAGAATTTGCCGGAGTTTTTGCAGGAGTCAATCCAAGCTATGGTCAGCGCGTGGGATAAGCTGGATCGTGGTGAAGAATATTATCTCTGGGATTGCGATTACTGTTCTCTGCAAAGCGACATCAATAGCGCGGAGGTAAACCGGATCATCAGTCCTGAACAGGCATGGTATCTGCGCGAAAAGTATTTGCGAATGGAGCGTGAAGTCATAGAATGACCGCGAATCTACGCTGCCTGTCGGAACAGAAGATTTCAATGAAAACGGCACGGTTTCCCGTGCCGTTTTGCATTGCAGCCGCCGAGACAGGCGGCTTTTTTCATGAGCAAATTGGAGGTGATTTCATTCAACAAGCAGATTTTTCATGCAGTGTCCCTCTCAGGCGGCAAGGACAGTACGGCTATGCTCTTGCTGATGATTGAACGAGGTTTGCCCATAAACACGGTCCTTTGGGCAGACACCGACATGGAATTTCCGGAAATGTATGACCATATCAGCAAGGTGGATGACTACCTTTACCGGGAGCGTGGTATCCACATCACCATGCTCCGTCACCCAAAAGGCTTTGAATACCTAATGTTCGAGGAAGAAAAGCAAAAGCCATCTTCCATCGAAAACCGGCAACGGCTGGGCGTTTCGCTCTATGGCAACGGCTGGCCCGGTGCTAAGGTACGATGGTGTACGGGACAGCTTAAAACCCATCTTATCAGCAAGGAGGTCAATCGGCTTAAGGGGGAGTATCAGGCACTCCACTATGTCGGCATCGCGGCAGATGAGCCGAAGCGGATCAAAAATGAGCAATATCCGTTGGTGGACTGGGGTATCACCGAAGCAGAGGCTTTGAAACTATGTTACGACCGCGGTTATGACTGGGGCGGACTGTATGAGATCTATCACCGCTGTTCCTGTTGGTGCTGTCCCCTCCAACGGATCGACGAATTGAGAAAACTGCGGCATCACCACCCGGAATTATGGAAAAGGCTCCGCGATATGGATCAGCGGGCCATCGCCCAATTCGGGCATAACCCTTTGGGGCAATTCAAACAGAATTGGACAGTAGAACGATTGGAACAGAGATTTGCGGCGGAAGATGCTCAGATCTCTGTTTTTCTATTATCTTCTGGAAAGGACAGCACTATGACAGAAAAGCAGAAGCAGGAGTGCAGCGAGGCGGAAAACATGCTGCAAGGCACGCCGAAGCAAAATGTTCTGATCTCCTTTGATGGCAAACCACCGAAAACGCTGGAAGAATTGGAAAAGGAGCAGAAGCGGCAAAAAAAGAAACATAAGGATCGGGGTGAAGCACGATGACGAACTATCAGAAGCGAAAAGAAAAGAATGACGAGTACCGCAGCAAAATCATGCGGTTTACCTTCCAACTCTCCCTCGGTGATACCGAGGTGCGGGAATGGTTTGAACAGCAACCCGAAAAGGGTGCCTATCTCAAAGACCTTATCTTACGGGATAAAGCGGAGCGGCTTGGGTACAGGGAGCAGAAAAGCGCAGAACCCGACAAAGCCGGTGACTACGAGATCATACAGTCCATTCGTATGGGTGGGCGCGTTCTGCTTATGGGGTTCAATCCAAAGGACGAAACCTATATGACCTGCTATCAGCAGTACAATTTTCTCGGAGAAACAATGTATCCCGAAGCACTTGCCTGTAAGAGTTATCTGGAAATTGCAGAAACCTTTTTGAATCGCTTGCAGGCACAGGTCGAAAAAGTCAAAGCATTCCGTGCGGCCCGAAATGTCCCCTATGCCGTTTTAGGCGCGGAGGCTTGCCTTCCTCCATCAGAGGAATCTCTGCAAGGCAAGCTGATCGTTCTCCGCCCCACCAGCCTTGCACCGGAATACCGCACGGCAGACTGTCAACTCGGCTTCGCGCTGAGTGGATTTGGCTGCACACCCGGCGCACGCGGGCGTGCGGTTTACTTCGAGGAATTGTATTCCGGTGAACGATGCCGGTGGGACATTACCGATGTCCTCGGCGTTGCCGATCATAACAAGCTGCCCGAATGGGCTAAGGAAAGACTGGCGGAATACGAAAAGAAGCGTACCACACCGAAAAAAGAAAGAGGTGAAGCACGATGAGTGACCGTGAGCCGGTAGACATCATGGGCGTTATCGCCTTTCCAAACCCTAACAAGGATGAGCGCGTGATCCGCTTCATTGACAGCGAATACCACACGCTCTTTACCATCAAGGACGGGGAAAGCATCGTCATTACCCGCTTTGACGGTGAAAAGATGGTTTTCCCCTGCAAGTACATCGACGATTGCCATGTCTGCATCGGTAATTCTGCCTATCATATCTGCGAGTTTGCAGAAATGCAGGAACGCAGCGGCAATACCTATGTTCCCGGAACGCCGAAAATCAGCGCCGAGATCGGCACCTATGAAATCTACCAAATCCCTGCAATCGCTGATGTGGACTACTATTTCCGGTCTTACGCGGCGGCAAAGGGAAAACTCCAGAACGCTGATTATCAGCGTTCTTACGCCGGTATGTACGCAAAGGAAAATTCGCTGGAGCATCTTTGGACAAAGCACAACAGCGACCACCGCCCCTTTGCCCATCGGATGCGTTCCATGTCTGTAAGCGACATCGTGGTACTGACGCAGGGTGGAAAGAAAACCGCCTACTACGCAGATAGCATCGGTTTCAAGGAGGTCCCGGAGTTTTTGGCACAACAGAGAGTGCAAAAGAAACACAAAGAACGAGGTGAAGCCAGATGAACTATGACGCACAGAAGGTGACCTATCAGGAGGTCACGATTTTTGACCGACCGGCATTGTTTACAGAATGCCGCATTGATCGGGCCACCGTGCCGGAGGGCGTATATCGCTACGAGCTGCGCCATGGCGATGCAGATTGGGGTGAGCCGATAGAACTGTCACGGAGTCTCATGGTCAACTTCTATGGCACCGTTCTCACCCGCGAGCCGTTCCAGCTTCCCATTGATGGGTGGATTCCGCTGGAGAGCGGCTGCCTTTCCTTTCAAGATGGCGGATGCCGTACCCTTGCGGAATTTCAGGAGAAATATCCCGCCAGTGATAAGGATGTCATTGACTTTTACAGCGTCAATGAGCCTGCGCTGCACGCTCTCTATTTCTCCCGCAGTGAGGAACAGGACAAGTCTGCGGGCTGTGTGGGACACCTGCGTGGTGATTTTGGCAGCGGCAAGCAGTTTTACACAACATGGTGGCCCCACCAGCAAGATGCACTGAATACGCCGGAGTTTAAGGCAGATATTGACCGTACCATAAACTGGCTGCGGGAACAGCCGGACTCCCCGCTGCGAGACTTCGACAGCATGAACCGCTACTGCAACCGGTATGAGCAGATCTGTGCCATCAAGAGCGCGATGTTTCCTTCCTGCGGCTTCATGGTGAAAACCAAACAGTATGTGTATATGCTCCGCTGTACGCCGATCAAAGGTGATTACCAGTTTTATATTTACTGTTACCGGCGCGAAAATTTTGAAAAGGAATGCGCCGAACAGAGGAAAAATAACCGGTCACATAACAAAAAGAAATCGGAGCCGGAGCGATAAGGAGGTGCCAATTTGCCTACTAAATTTCAGCTTATCACAGAGCTATATGACCAGACCGTGCAGAGCGTCACCGGCAGCTATCAAAGCTGGACGGGCTTTCTCCGCGCGGCCTGCTACAATTACAAATGCCCCTTCGATGATCAAATTCTGATCTACGCCCAACGCCCGGACGCCACCGCAGTTCTTGAAATGGAGCGATGGAATCGGCGGTTCGGGCGCTGGGTGAATCGCGGTGCAAAGAGCATCGCGGTTTTCAGCGATGACGGACAAAACTGCCTGAAACTCTATTTTGATGTTTCCGACACCCATGCGTCCCGTTTTGCCCGTCCGCTACCCATCTGGACGATGCACCCGGCCTTTGAGCCGGAGGTCATCGAAACCTTAGAAGCCACCTTCGGCAACCTGGCCGAAAAAGAAAATCTTGCGGATGCCGTGCGCTCTGCCTGCCACAGTGCCGTGGCAGATAACATCACAGACTACCTGCAAGATCTCCGCGACTGCCGCGAGGACAGCCTGCTGGAGGAACTGGACGACCTCAATTTAGAGGTGTTCTACCGGGACGCGCTGGAGGTCAGTGTGGCATATATGCTACTCACGCGCCTCGGCCTGCCGGCAGACGATTATTTTTCTCCCGATGAGTTCGCCCATGTTTACGAATTCAACACACCGCCTACGATCAACGCTCTGGGCATCGCCACCAGCGACATTGCGGAGATGGGCCTGCGGGAGATCAGCCGAACGGTCATGCAGGCTCAGCGGGATCAGTTTTTTGCAAACCGCGCGAGAATCGGTTATGATGACCGCGCAGAACAACACGAAACACCCCATGAAAGGAGCGAACAGCATGGAGGTCACTTACAGGATGCAGAACGGCTATCAGGTGCCGAACCTGCTGATGCCGCAGATGCCGGAGGTGCATCTGGGCAAGTACGCGGAACTGCGGAGAGCGTACCTGAAGAAGCACCGCAGAGTGCTTTACACCAACCTCAAGACCAGCGGCAAGCTGACGGAGCATCTCTCAGAGATCGAGCAGACCGCGCGGAAGATGGTGGAGCAGACCGTGGCGCAGATGGCACAGAACGAGGGCGTGACGGAGGCACTGAAAGCGACCGATCCCCTGCGCTGGACGGGCCTGATGAACAATCTCCGGCACAGCGCGGAGGAGTTGGTGCTGAACGATCTGATTTACGCCTGACAACCGAAGAACCCACAGAGGCAGGAAGTGACGAACTTCCTGCCTTTGTCGATCACAGCGGGGATTATGTGCTGCTGGATCGCTTGCGCGCCGACTGCGACTACTTCCTCGGCGCTGGGGGCCGGAGTGAAAAGCATTTGTGGGCAGGCAGTGTCCACGCGCAGATCAAAAAAATGCGGGAGCTGTATGATGCGCTCCCGGAAAAACCGGAATGGCTGACCGCAGAAGCAATTGACCGCTACGCCGCACAGATGGCCGCGCCCTATCAGGTTGCAGCCTATCACCATTTTGAAAACGGCTTTGACGATAAGCTGGACTATCAAACGCTGGAGGAAGCGGAGGCTGCGGCGCAGGGCTATGTTGCTGGTGCGATGGAGGAAGACGGTTTTGCCTATGACGGCGCTGCCGTGTATGACGCCGAAACACGCCAGTGCCTCCGTGTCTACGGTGATTACCCGGACGAAAAGGCGCAGGAACAGGCAGCAGCCTTTGCGCTGGAGCATGACACCGCACAGCAAAATACCGCAGTACTGCCCGCTTTTCTGGATATGCATCTCATTGAAGCGAATCTGCTGGATGACGGCGGGCGCAAACACAAGCGGCAGGAGATCTTTGAATACTTTCAGGCACACAAGAGCCTTGCGGAGCGCACAGAGTTCTTAAAAAACAGCTACAACGATATATGGGTGGAGGTACTGACCGACGGTGTTCGGACAGGCTACCACGCCGAGAAGGACGGACTTTTGATGTGGGAGGGCAGCTACCTCTCCCGCACCTCGGAGTCCGTTTTTTCATGGTCGGTCATCACCGAAATGACCGAGGGCCTGATTGAACGCGGCGAGTACAAGATCAAGCTGGGCCTGCAAAATGCCCCAATCGTCGCGGAGCAGCTTGCCCTATTCGACATGGGCGGCGACGCCCCGGTGTACGAGACTCCGGCAGACACAGCCAACGGCATTCTGGCCCCGGCCCGCACGGTGCCGCAGGAGGTCATTGATCTGGCGCTCTGTACGGGCGGAAACGAACCCAACAGCGCGGAGCGCATCGCCGTATTTTATATGCGGAAGCGGCCAGAGCAGGAAAATGAAGAGTTTCTGCGCCGGGAGTTCGGTAGGGCGAACGGGCGCGGCATCGAGTACGAGGGCCGCAAATATGCCGTGTGGTTTCTGGAGGACGGCATCCACCTCGCCCAAGGGGACAGCGTCCGCACCGGGTACAGCAAAACCATGGTCACATGGGAACAGGCGTCGGCCCGTATTCTGAATCTGTTGGAGGCTGGGACTTATCTCTCTGCCTCCGAATTGGCGCAGGCCCCGGACAAGGTGCTGCACGAAGCAATGGACGCGCTTTTGATGACGGCCCGTGACCTGAATGAAGAAGGCCGCGTGCAGGGCCTTTTCCCACAGACATTGGCGATCCATGACCAGCACAAGGGCTACCCAGAGCTGGACGAGGATATGGTTGCGTTCGCAAAGACAGAGGGCGGTCTGCAAACGCTGGCGCAGGAATATCACAATTTCCTTGACGCCTACGCCGCAGCCCCGGACATTATGCGTTTCCGCATCAGCGGCTATAACACGCACCGGATCGGTGTTGTGCTGGACGGCCTGCCCTACCCGGAGCGGCACTTTAACGCCCAGCCTGATTTCCTGCGCCAATGCAAAATGTTTATCACACAGGATGAGATCGACCATTACTTTTTGCGGGAAGGCGTTGAAAGTCGGCTGGCGATCTATTCCCATTTCTGCTACCCCCACACGCCGGAGGAACACCAGAAATTCATCAAGGGCAGCTTTGGCGAGTACAGCGGCGGCAGACGCGCCGGGTATGGATACACCAAGACTTACAAAGGGCTGGACTATGAACGGGATTACAATTCCAAGAAATATGATACCGTCCATCTGACCATCCCCAATGTGGTCAAGGAGTATGAGCGCCTGATCGCACAGAAACGATTCCCCGGCGAGGATGCTATCGCCAAAATCCCGGAATATGAGCGTGGGCAGTTGGCTCGAACCGTCTATAACGGTTTTTACAATGCGCCGGACGATGTCCCGCGTCCCTATCCAAAGGGTGCGGACTTTTATGATGCGGTCCCTACTATTGAAAAACAACTGGAAGATAAGGATAGAGCTGCGGAAATGCTGGCGGCGCTGACCTCCCGGCTGGACGGCTTGCCGGAGGATGATCGCTATTATGGCTCCGTTCGGCGCGCAAAGGAGCAGCTTTCCGAATATGTGGACGGTACTTTCAGCCTGTTCAACCACCGGCATGATGCTCCTCAGCAGGAACGCAGCTTTGTGGAGCAGGTCGCAGAGAATGCAGCACGGCTTGCCGCAGAGCAGCCGGTCGAGCCTGCCACGCAGCCAGCAATCACCGACGCAGAATTTGCGGCACAAAATCTTGTTCCCGGTGAAACGGTATTTGAGATCGACGGCAGGACCTTCCTTGTGGATCGCGTAGATACCGCGCACGGCGTTGTCAACTTTCAAGACATCACCTTTGTCCAAAAGGTCGGCTTTCCCATCTTCCGCACGGAACCGATCTCCTTTGTTCGGAAAATTGTGGAGCAGGCGGCCCCCGCTGCGCTGGCCCTGCCGCAGCCGCAGACGGACGAGCCGCCTGCGGTACTCACCCCGCCGAAAAAGAAAAAGCAAAACGCGCTTGCCTATCCGCTGGACGCGGATGGCCGGAACTATCGCATCACCGATGACCATATCGGAGAGGGCGCACCGTTGGAGCGTTTTCAGCGCAATCTGGACGCGATCCGTACCCTGAAAACCGTGGAGGCGGAGAGCCGAGCCGCCACAGCGGAGGAACAGGCGGTGCTGGCGCAGTATGTAGGTTGGGGCAGACTGGCGGACTTCTTTGACGAGAAAAATCCTCGTTACGCTGAACTGAAAGAACTGCTTACCGATGCCGAATACGCCGCCGCCCGTGAATCCACGCTGACGGCGTTCTACACGCCGCCTGTGGTCATCCGCGGCATCTATGCCGCCCTGGGGCAGCTGGGCTTCACGCAGGGCAACATTTTGGAACCGTCCTGCGGCATTGGCAATTTTCTCGGTATGCTGCCGGAAAGCATGAGCGGCAGCAAGCTCTACGGCGTGGAGCTGGATGATCTCTCTGGCCGCATCGCCAGACAGCTTTATCAGAAAAGCAGTATCGCGGTGCAGGGCTATGAGAAAACCGCCTTCCCGGATAACTTTTTTGATGTTGCCATCGGCAATGTTCCCTTCGGCCAGTTCCATGTGCCGGACAAACGCTATGACCGGCTGAATTTCCCCATCCACGAGTATTTCATCGCCAAGGCGTTGGATCAGGTCAGACCAGGCGGCGTTATCGCCGTTGTGACCTCCAGCTACACCATGGACAAGCGCACCGCCAGCGCGCGAAAATACATCGCGCAGCGCTCGGAGCTGCTGGGGGCCATCCGCCTGCCCAACAATGCATTCAAGGCCGCGGCGGGCACGGAGGTCGTTTCAGACATCCTGTTTTTGCAAAAGCGGGAACGAATGGTGAATATAGAACCCGAATGGGTACACCTTGCCACCAACGAGGACGGCATCCAGATGAACAGCTACTTCATCGACCATCCCGACATGGTGCTGGGCGAGATGAAGATGGTGTCCGGGCCGTTCGGCCCCACGCCCACCTGTGAGCCGTACCCGGAGAAACCATTGGAAGCACTTCTGGCGGAAGCCGTTCAGAATGTCCACGGTGAGATCACCACTTATGACCGGGAGGAAGAACTGGAGGGAGAGGATCATTCCATCGAGGCCGACCCCGCTGTCCGCAATTTTTCCTATACGCTGGTGGACGACCAGATCTACTACCGGGAAAACAGCCGTATGAACCCGGTGGAGGTATCCAAGACGGCAGAGAGCAGAATCCGCGGCATGATCGAGCTGCGGGACTGTGTGCGGACGCTGCTGGAATATCAGACCGAGGACTATCCCGATGAAGAAATCAAGGCGCAGCAAGCAAAGCTGAATGCTCTCTATGACGCCTTCACCCGGAAATATGGACTCATCAACTCCCGCGGCAACGCCATCGCCTTCGATCAGGACAGCTCTTACTTCCTGCTCTGTTCGCTGGAAATTCTGGACGAGGACCGGAACCTGAAAAGGAAGGCTGACCTGTTCACCAAGCGCACCATCCGCAGCCACAAACCTGCTGAAAAGGTAGACACAGCGGTGGAGGCGCTGGCGCTGTCCATCGGGGAAAAGGCTCATGTGGATATGGACTATATGAGCAGGCTCACCGGCAAGGACGAAGAAACGCTGTTTTCTGATCTCAAGGGCGTGATTTTTTTGAACCCCGCTTACACCGGCGAGAACGATGGACATGAGAAATACCTGCCCGCAGATGAACACCTCTCCGGCAATGTGCGTCAGAAATTGGCGGTTGCCCAAGGCAAGGCGGAGCAGGACCCGCAGTATCAGATCAACGCCGATGCGCTCGCGCAGGTGCAGCCCACCGACCTCACCGCCAGCGAGATCTCCGTCCGGCTGGGCGCTACATGGCTGGACACCGAATATGTCCGCCGATTTATTTTTGAAACGCTGGGGACGCCCCGCAGCGCGCAATGGAGCATGAAGGTCCACTATTCCGGCATCACCGGTGAATGGCGCATCGAAGGCAAAAGCAAGGATCGCGGCAATGTCAAGGCCATCAGCACCTACGGCACCAAGCGCGTCAACGCCTATGAGATCATCGAAACGACACTTAACCTGAAGGATGTCCGCATTTTTGATTACCAATACGATGAAGAAGGGCGCAGAATTGCCGTTCTGAATAAGAAAGAGACTGCTATCGCGCAGAGTAAGCAGGAACTCATTAAAGACGCTTTTGCTGAGTGGATCTGGAAAGATCCTGACCGGCGCGAAGCCATCTGTAAGACCTATAATATTCTGTTCAACAGCAACCGTCCCCGTGAGTATGATGGCAGTCACATCAGCTTTTCAGGCATGAACCCGGAGATCACACTCCGCAAGCACCAGGTCAACGCCATCGCGCACATTTTGTACGGTGGAAATACCCTGCTTGCCCATGTGGTGGGCGCGGGAAAAACCTTTGAAATGGTAGCCGCCGCCATGGAGAGCAAGCGGCTGGGCCTGTGTCAAAAATCTCTTTTTGTGGTGCCCAACCACCTGACAGAGCAGTGGGCCACTGAGTTTTTGCAGCTCTATCCGGCAGCGAACATCCTTGTCGCTACCCGTAAGGACTTTGAAACCAAAAACCGCAAGAAATTCTGTGGTAGGATCGCCACCGGCGACTATGATGCCGTTATTATCGGCCATTCACAATTTGAGAAGATCCCCATGAGCGTAGAGCGCCAGCGGGCCATTCTGGAACAGCAGATCGACGAAATTATGATGGGCATTTCCGAAGCCAAACGAGAAAAAGCGGAGAAGTTCACGATCAAACAGATGGAGAAAACCAAGAAGGGCCTGCAAGCCAAGATCGACAAGCTGAATGACCAGAGCCGCAAGGACGATGTGGTCACCTTTGAGGAATTGGGCGTTGACCGCATCTTCATTGACGAGTCACACTATTTTAAGAACCTCTTTTTATACACGAAAATGCGGAATGTGGGCGGTATTGCCCAGACCGAGGCGCAGAAAAGCTCAGACCTCTTTATGAAGTGCCGCTATTTGGATGAAATCACTGGGGGACGCGGTATTATCTTTGCCACCGGCACCCCCATTTCCAACAGCATGGTGGAGCTTTACACCATCCAGCGGTATTTGCAGATGTCTGCGTTGGAGGAGCAGGGCTTGCAGCACTTTGACGCATGGGCGGCGAACTACGGCGAGACTGTCACCGCCATCGAGCTGTCTCCCGAGGGCTATACTTTAATAGGACGATAAAATTAACTGCCCTAAATTGAAAATACATAAGGAAGGAGGTTAAGAGAATGTCAAGGACTTCAAAGATTACAGCACTTTATGAGAGATTATCAAGAGATGATGACCTGAATGGCGAGAGTAATTCCATTACCAATCAGAAAAAATACCTCGAAGATTATGCCCGTAGAAATGGCTTTGAGAACATCCACCATTTTACTGACGATGGTTTTTCGGGTGTAAATTTCAATCGTCCCGGCTTTCAAGCGTTGATTAAGGAAATTGAAGCAGGCAATGTCGGAACATTGATTGTTAAGGATATGAGCCGATTAGGACGAAACTATCTGCAAGTCGGATTTTATACGGAAACATTATGGACAAGGACACAAAAGGCAGACCGAGAAACGGGCTGCTGACAACAAATAAAGGCTGAGTATCAAGCACCGGGAAAGTGCGGGATA
>ENA-ORUB01002510-ORUB01002510.1-human-gut-metagenome-genome-assembly--contig:-NODE-2510-length-17190-cov-4.607120_pt1 | contig 17190 bp, 17 predicted proteins | sample MGYA00241918_ERZ509200 | MGnify/ENA primary metagenome ERZ509200 (study PRJEB26280, sample SAMEA2338853) | human gut metagenome | biome: human gut; feature: human-associated habitat; material: faeces... | reverse complement strand
AAAAGTAACTAAATCTTTTGAGTTTTCTATTTTTTATCAAAAAAATGTTATTCCGTTTGATCTGTAAAACGTTTGATTACATTATAAGCGGAAACGATACCCAATTCTCCGGCTTTGCTCAAATCAGAAATGCCCAGTTTATTATTACCCAAGAAGATATGAGTAAGTCCGCGGTTGAAATAAGCGTCAGCAAAATCAGGATTCAGTTCAATAGCCTTATTATAATCTGCAATAGCCGACCGATAATCCTTCAGCATGGCAGACACATTGGCACGATTATAATATGCATAAACAAAATCCGGAGCAAGATTAATCACCTTATCCAAATCTTTTCTTACCACCTCATAATCTACCGCAGTTATCTCTTTACGTGCATTATCACCAGGAACATCTGTCTCGGCAGTTTGTTCAGCCTTCTGATATTCCAACTGCTTGCAACGGATAAGCGCACGCATAAAATATGCAGGGAAGAAATCACCGTCCAACAAGATTGTCTGTGTCAAATCGGAAACTGCACTTGAGAAATCCTGTACCAAATAAAAATCAATTGCACGGGCAAAACGTTTTGAAGCATTCTTCTCATCATCCACGATAGCTGATGTATGCGTATCAATCAAAGCAAAATGGAATTTCACTTGTTCTTCTGTCAACGAAGCTTCCATATTCGTAATACGAAGACGCTTTGGAAGTACACCCGAGCGATTCAGTTCTTCCACATATTTGTGGAAATTCACCGACCGTTTCACATCACTCATCTTCTCATAATAAGTCAAAGCAAACATAGGCTCCAGTGTAATATTCACATTCTTATCCTGCACACGTCCACGATAATCACTTGTATAGCGCTGTTCAGCTTCAGAATCATCAGCTATCACTATCTTCCGATAGTTATTCATATTCTTATCCGATTTCTTACGGGTTCTATCTTTATCATCCCCTTCCCCTTCACTGTCCTGATCCGGATTCTGGTTTTGGGCTACATCTTTATTCGTCACTCCGTTCTGTTTATCCAGTTGAGCCTTCAAGAGTTTAAATTCATCCTGTTCAGCACCCTTCCGGTCCCCTATTTTCTTTCGGGCTTCAGCACGCTGATAATATCCGGCAAGGAAATTCGGGTGTTGGTTGATAACAGTTGAATAATCCTGTATAGCTCCACGATAATCTCCCGTCTGTGCACGAAGCAGACCACGATTAAAGATTGCCATCATATTATCCGGCTCCATTTTTATAACAAAGTCGAAATCTTCAATAGCACGGTTATCATCTCCTACCCTTGCACGCAACAAACCACGGTTATAGTGCCCGATAAAATTATTCGGATCAATATCCAATGCCAAGTCATAATCGCTCATGGCTCCCCTCAGGTTATTCTGATGAAATCTGGCCAATGCGCGATTAATATAATTCCCGGCATTCTTAGCACTCAAATGAATAGCACGATCGAAATCAGATTCCGCTTCCCCGTATTTTGACTGTTGCAACTTGACAATCGCTCTTGCTGCCCATGCGTCCGGATCGTATTTATCCAGTTCAAGAGCTTTATTGAAATCATTCAATGCGGCAATAGTGTCTTTTTGCTGTAAAGAGACCTCTCCTCTCATCAGGTAAGCGCGAGTATAACGCGGAGATACTTTCAGCAAATTCTCCAAATCTTCTTTTGCCGAATCATAATCTTTCTTCTGAATATGTGATAATGTCAGATTATGCCACAAAGTAATGTTCTCCGGATCATAATGCAGCGCTTTCTGATAGTCTTCAATAGCACCGTCAAATTTACTCTGCCGGATTCTCGCCAGACCACGAATCTGATAAGCACCAACCACAAACGGATTACGTTGAATAGCCGCGTCACAATCCGCTTCCGCTCCCTGAAAATCTTCCAGATTCAGCTTGGCCAGTGCTCTGAAGAAATAAGGTTCATACAGATAAGGCTTAGCATTAATCACCTGGTTAAAGTACTGGATAGAAAGTACATAGTCCTCAAAATAAAGAGCGTTCCGGGCTATGGTCATCACCCGGTCCGTATTTATCTGAGCACACACCAATATGGGGAACAGCATTAAAACTGTTAGTATTTTTTTAATCATCGACATTTTATACTTGTAAACGAAGCAAAAATAATGCTTTTCGCTTACTTAACAGGGATATAAACGTTTTTTATCTTTATTTCACCTGTTTCATCTTATAGGAACTACGTGCTTTCCCTTTCAACATCGTATTCAATTTACCTTTTATCATTTGTTTACGAAGTGCAGAGATATGGTCGATAAACATTTTACCGTCCAAATGGTCGAATTCATGTTGCATCACACGTGCCAGATAACCTTCCACTTCTTCTTCATGCTCCACAAAATCCTCGTCCATATATTTCACACGAATTTTATTTCCTCTTTTCACGGTCTCATGAATACCGGGAAGACTCAGGCAACCTTCTTCCATACTCACTTCCTCACCTCCTATTTCCAAAATATGAGGATTAATATAAGCTTTATTAAAACCTTTAAATTCCGGATAATCTTCTGAAAGAGGGTCCAATGTAATCGTAACCACACGAATGGGCAAACCGATCTGCGGAGCAGCCAATCCTACGCCATCGGCATGCACCATTGTTTCAAACATGTTCGCTATCAATTCTTTCAGATTCGGATAATCCGGGGTAATGTCCTCTGCCACCTTTCTCAATACAGGCTGGCCATATACATAAATAGGTAAAATCATATTTTTATACTCTACTAAAAATTAAGTTATTCTATGTTCTTCTACTAAAAACGTTTACTCTCCAAATATGTTTGCAAAATAATAGTCGCACTTATTTCATCCACCAACGCTTTATTCTGGCGATCTTTTTTCTTCAGCCCTGCTTCCTGCATTGTGCGATGCGCCAGAACCGATGTGAAACGTTCATCCACATATTCAACCGGAATATCCGGGAAGCGTTTTTTCAATGAACGAACAAAGGGTTCTATGTTTTTCATATTTTCCGAAACCTCATTGTTCATTTGCCTGGGTAAACCGACAATGATCCGTTCTACCGGCTCTTTTGCGATATAATCACCGATAAAATTCAGAAGTTCATGCGTCGGCACTGTTGTCAGGCCATTGGCAATCAACTGCATCGTATCGCTGACAGCTATCCCCGTACGCTTTCTTCCATAATCTATTGCTACTATCCTGCTCATGGGGCACAAAAATACAAAAAAAGACGCTTCCTATGAAAGGAAACGTCTCTTTTATTCTATTATTTAGATGTATATTATTCTTCAACAATAGCTACACGGCTCAGTTTAGCGTCATCATAGAACATATTACCTACGCCACCCTTGTAGTCAACCTTCAACTGAGAAGCAGGAACTCCGAATTCGTTAACCATCAGGTCGCGAACAGCTTCAGCTCTCTTCTTACTCAACTTCATGTTGTATTCAGCAGAACCAGTACCCTTGTCAGCATATCCTGTTACAGTAAATGTCTTGTCAGGATTAGCCTTGATACCCTTAGCCATAGCTTCGATATTCATGTATTCTCTCTTGCTGATATTGCTCTTTCCGATGTTGAATACAACAACAAGACGTGGAACAAATCCGCCTTCTTTCTTAACGATAACTTCCGGTTTCTTGTTACGTGCTTCAACCAAGTCACGTTTCAGAGATTCGTTTTCACCTTTCAAAGCATTTACTCTGTCTCTCATGTCATTCAACTGGCTTTCCGGAACCATTGGTACAGTAGGAACAGCATTCCAGCCGCGTTTCTTGAACTTATAAGTAACACCTACTGTCACGCCACCCATTCCTTCTTTGCTAGCGCCACCAAATGCATTTTTCATCAAAAGGCCACGCAATTCTACATTAAGGTCTAAAGCAGGAGACAAGCGGAAACGGTTGATCAAACCGGCATTTATACCCAAATTCTTCTCACGAGGTTCTGACCATGACACAGCCAAACCAGCTCCTACATAAGGAATAAATGAATAAATACGATCTTCATTGTATCCGCACAACATGTTAGAAAGGTTGAACAGAACATCACCATGGAAATTAGCCATATTCCATTTCTGTTTGTAATATCCGTTAGAATATGTACCACCTTTTGCATACCTAGCGTCAGCAGAAGGAGCTGCTCCCTTAGCTTGAAGACCATTGTATGCAAGACGCAATCCGATTCCCGGAGTAAACCACTTACCTACGGCAATATCAAGTGCCGGAGCAAGACGTTTTCCGAAATCAGCTTTACCGTCATTGTCGCCAAAATACATTTGTGCGCCAATACCACCACTAATAAACCAGTTAGCACCGAAGCGATTTGTTTCTACGGTATAGCTCTTCGCTGCATTTTCTTTTTCCTGAGCAGGCAGACATACAGAGGCCGCTGCCAATAAAATAAACAATAAACCCTTTTTCATCTCAATTTATTTTAGTAAATAATATATTTCTATATTTTGTCTTACAGGAAATCAACCGACTCCCAAACATCTCATGCCTGACAAAGAGACAATAAGCAACTTCCTTTTCTTGAAATTTAATGCAAATATAGATATTTAATATAACACAAGCAAAAAAACGCGTAAAAAATCATTCCCACACAAAAAAATAAGGAATGATAAAAGTGTTATATAACTCCGAAAGAAGACGAAAGGCATTTATTACCAAAGAATTAAAACAAAAAAAAATAGCCGGCGATAATTGCATCACCAGCTATTTTATTTCTTTAATATTATATCTAATAAACCAGTTTCACATTATCAACCCATAATGAATTACCCGGCGAACCGATATAAGCTCCTCCATGACTGGACGTAAACTGTATATATATATGTGTAGGCACATCATCTTCATTTCCCCAGGCAACTTCATGAATAGGAACGCTTTCCCCTTTACTGTTTACCGTATAGTTTTCGGTAACTTGTAATCGCATCATATGCGCTTTATATTCAGGGCGCCCTGTAATATCACCATACATAATCTCATACGAAGCATTATTTTTCCAGTCGGTAGAATGATAATAATAAGTCACCATAGTCCCTATCCGTTTGGCATAAACATTTCCGTTCGCATCTTCCCAACGTTTTTGCAAAAACAGAATAGCTGCCGGATAATCTTTTCCGGGCACATCCGTAATCTTACTGAAACCGGTAGCACGGATACGATTCTCCCTGTCCGACATCTTCACTTTATAATCAAATTGAAGTGCCACCGGTTTTTTAGTAAACGGCACGCCACATTGCAACATCTTCTGTGGATTCTTAGTACCCTTAATAGGTTCATGCACCGTCCCTGTAAAAATAGAACCTGCCGCCAACACAGTGATATTAACAAGCCCCAACACTTTCACACTTTCCATGCGTGTATCCAGACGTGCACAATACCCTTCTCCCCTTTTTTCCGGGAAAACAGACGTATTTGTTTTTGTAATTCCCGCTACCTTTGCCATTACATTCGAAGTACCCCACGGTGAACCACCCATGTTTTTATAAACCTGATCTCCTTGAATTACAGCCGTCGGTGCAATCTCATACACATTCTTCGTATTTCCTCCGATAATTCCCGATTCCTTTATCTGCCGGTCTACCCATTGGTCCATATCTCCAAAAGGAAACATTTCCACTTTATGCTGTGCCAGCAAAGACAAGGAAGAAATAAATGCGACAAAAGTTGTCACCACCAGGCGATGAACGATTTTCTGAATCATTAATACCTTTCCTTTCTTTTATAAATTATAATCCCATTGTTTCAAAGCAAAACCCCAGTTTTCTTCTACCAATCGAATTGTCCGGTCATCATATTTATATTTATTCTTTTTATATCCTTTCTTACCGCCGACATATTTTTCAATATCTCCACGCGCTTCGGCAAATCCGGGAATAGAGAGTGACTTATAAATATCCTCCGTCATTCCCATTGCATCGGCTTCGAAATCCTCAAACTTCACTTCCCTCAGATTACCCTCAGGAATAAACTGCTTGTCCGATTCATATTTATGATAGAGTTTCGCATAGATAGAAAGGATATTTTCCTCTAATTGTTCATTTCCGATATCCTGCAATTTTAACGGTTGGATCGTATTTGTAAAGAAACTGCGTGTAGATTCAAATACCGTATACGGATTGCGCATCAGATAAATAAACTTAGCATTCGGGAACATTTTCACCAGTTCCCTCACTCTACCGGTATGAGGCGGATTCTTGCTAAGGAATTGCGTGCCATGAGTATTCCACAAAGAAATCTTTATCAGCTTCGTAAATACTTCTTCAAACACCTTCAACTCCGCATCCGAGATATTGTCAAACAACAGATACTTGTCAGCATATTCCTGTTGATATTTCGGCAAGAACCAAAAATTATAATAAGTATAAGGCATCATGTTTGCCAGTGCAAATTCTTCTTCCTGCGGCAGGTCTACTGCCAGCTCCATGTTGTCCGTCGGACGTTTATCCGGCATCAGCCAACTCATATTCTTCTTGAAGAAAGGCTGTCCCCACATCATCAAATGAGGAAACACGGTCTGATAGGTCGTATTATAGCCAAAATGCTTATCACAGGAGAATACATTGTGCACAAAAGTAGTTCCGCTCCGCCAGTGCCCCAAAATAAACATCGGATCATGCTCCAGCGGTTGATTCGCCAACAACTTCTCATAACGTTTGTCCTGCAATGAGGCCAATGGAGAAAGCAATCGGCATACAGCCTTTGTCAATCGGTACTTACCCTTATAGGCTGCATCAATTTCACGACCGGCAGTAATTGCTTTAAAAGTTTTCCAGTCGGCACCTACCAATGTATTGATCGGAAGTTTATTAAATTCGAGTAATCCCATACTTTCTTATTTTATTATTTTCACGGCAAAACCCTGGCGTTCCAGTTCTTTCACCGCCTTTTCTACTGCTTCATAATGTTCGGGGGCGATTCCCAACTTCGACAGATCCAATACAGGAATATCATCCGTATTGCTCATATCCTTCATTTCCACCCGATCGATAATCATACCTACCGCAGAAGTATTGTTGGTAATCGGGTCGATCAGGATAAATGAGCCACATGATTTATTCTTCTTATAAGGATCAAAGAACAACTCTTTCGCGGTTGTCAGCACCACGCAGGCAATCTGATTCAATTGCAAAGGCAGAGTCTCTTTTGTCAACTGTCCATTGTCCGGCGACAGATGTTCCATTGTGTTCACATCCACCTTATACTTAATCGTATCAATGCGCGTACGACTCAGATTTGTTGTCTGTTTGATAAAGAACGATTTATTTATATCCATTGGCTCCTCATCCATCCATACCAACATTGCTTCAAAGTTACGGTCAACAATCGGCAAGTTATCGGGATGTACCAGCATTTCACCACGGGATACATCAATTTCATCTTCCAGTGTCAGTGTAACCGACTGTGGAGGGAAAGCATAGTCCAACTCACCGTCATAAGTCACGATACTCTTCACTTTGGACGTCTTTCCTGAAGGCAACGCCATTACTGTATCCCCCTTACGAACAATACCCGAAGCCACCTTACCACAAAAACCTCTAAAATCCAAATTCGGACGCAGCACATACTGCACCGGGAAACGAAAATCCTCCAAATTATGGTCATTGTCAATATGAACAGTTTCAAGGGAATCAAGTAAAGAAGTCCCCTTGTACCACGGAGTACGCTCCGACTTATCCACTACATTATCACCGTCCAATGCGGAAAGCGGAATACAGTTTACATCAGGGATTCCCAGTGGAGATACAAATTTCTTATACTCCGCAACAATCTCATTGAAACGCTCTTCCGAAAAATCCACCAAGTCCATTTTATTGACCGCCAATACCACATGTTTGATACCCAGTAAAGACACCAGGAAAGTATGGCGGCGAGTCTGTGTAATCACTCCTGTGCGTGCATCCACCAGAATAATTGCCAGATTTGCCGTAGAGCCGCCGGTAATCATATTACGGGTGTACTGCTCATGTCCCGGAGTGTCCGCAATGATAAATTTACGTCCATTGGTGGAGAAGTAGCGATAAGCCACATCAATTGTAATACCTTGTTCGCGTTCAGCCTTCAATCCATCGAGCAGCAATGCATAGTCGATATGCTCACCTGCATTTCCTACACGTTTACTGTCGCGTTCCAGCGCATCCAACTGGTCCTCATACAATTTCTTGCTGTCAAACAGCAAGCGACCGATCAATGTCGATTTTCCATCATCCACCGAACCGGCTGTCAACAGCCTCAGCAAGTCTTTCTGTTCATCTTTATCCAGAAAAGCCTTTATATCTAATTTATTATCTGCCATCACTAATTACAATTAAAAGTATCCTTCACGTTTCTTCTGTTCCATACTCGCGTCCTGATCAAAGTCAATCACACGAGTCGTCCGTTCACTCTTGGTAGTAGTCATCATCTCCTCCACGATTTCTTCAATCGTAGCGGCACCACTTTCCACAGCACCCGTCAGCGGCCAACAACCTAATGTACGGAAGCGAACCATCTTCATTTCAATCCGGTCGCGATATTTTTCCGGCAGACGATCATCATCCGCCATTATCAGGTTGCCATCCATTTGCACCACCGGACGTTCTTTCGCATAATATAACGGAACAATCGGAATATTCTCCAAACGGATATACTGCCATATATCCAATTCCGTCCAGTTGCTCAATGGGAACACACGGATACTTTCTCCTTTATGTACGCGGGCATTATAAATATCCCACAATTCCGGACGTTGATTTTTCGGGTCCCACTGGTGAAACTTATCCCGGAAAGAGAAGATACGTTCTTTCGCACGCGATTTTTCCTCATCACGGCGTGCACCGCCAAAAGCAGCGTCAAACTTATACTTATCCAGTGCATGAAGCAACGCCTGTGTTTTCATCAAGTCCGTATGCACTTTACTTCCATGTGTAAAAGGTCCTACCCCTGCATGAAAAGCCTCCATATTACTTTCTACGATCAGGTTCCATCCATATTTCTTCGCATACTCATCACGGAACTGAATCATCTCCTTGAATTTCCATTTCGAATCAATATGCATCAACGGGAATGGTACTTTACCCGGATAAAACGCTTTTTCAGCCAAGCGTACCATTACAGAAGAATCCTTTCCAATACTATAAAGCATCACCGGATTCTCAAATTCCGCCGCCACTTCGCGGATGATATGAATAGACTCGGCTTCGAGTTCTTTCAAGTGGCTTAATTTATATTCTTCCATTACTAAAATAATGATTTTATTCTTCTACTAAACACTTCTTTTTACTTTGGGCAAAACCAGCTCCAACAAGCAATTCACCGATTCTTCCAGTGTCAGTTTGGAAGTATCCAATGACAATGCCGGATGTTCGGGAACCTCAAACGGTGCAGAAATTCCGGTAAAATTCCGGATTTCCCCCTTACGTGCCTTGGCATAAAGCCCTTTCACATCTCGTTTCTCGCACTCCTCCAACGGGGTACTCACAAAAATCTCCAGAAAGTCATCCTTACCGATAATATTTGCAGCCATTTCCCGGATATCGTTATTAGGACTGATGAATGCCGCAATTGTAATAATGCCACTATCCAAAAAGAGCTTTGAGACCTCAGCTATGCGACGGATATTCTCCACCCGGTCAGTTTCGGAAAATCCGAGGTTATTATTGATACCACTACGAATATTATCCCCGTCAAGGATACGGCAAAGCAATCCTCGCTTATGAAGTTCACGCTCCAGTGCGATAGCAATCGTACTTTTGCCCGATCCGCTCAATCCGGTAAACCAGATCATCACACTATGTTGCCCCAAAAGTTCCTCTTTGTCCTGCCGTGTCATCATGCGGTCAAATATAGGATATATATGATTCTTTTCTTCCATTTATAAATTCGTTTTATTAAAAGTTCCAGATCATCGGAATCAGAATAACAGAGATTATAAAGGTTATGATATTGAGCGGCAAACCGATACGAACAAAGTCCATAAATTTATAGTTGCCGATACCTTGCACAATCAGATTAGTCTGATAACCGATAGGTGTAGAGAAACTGGCTGAAGCAGCCATACAGATCACAACAAAGAAAGGCGTCGGACTGACTCCCAACTGCGCTGCAATCGACAGGGCCAATGGGAATGCCAATGCTGCCGCCGCATTATTCGTAATCAACTCCGTAAACAGGTTCGTGATGATAAACAACATGGCAAGCAACACGTGCGGACCGTAATCATCGCTCAACCCGATAATGAACTTCGCAACACTATCAGCCACTCCCGAATTCACCATAGCCTTACTGATTGCAAATGCACAAGCAATCGTAATCAAGATATCCCACGAAATGTATTTTGTATATTTACGGGCAGGAAACAGGTTCGTCCACGCCATAACAATGGTGGTGATAGACACAAAAAAGAACATATCCAGTTTGATATCCGGAAACATCTCTTTTGTCACCGGCAATTCACCGATCGTAGCACCGACAATCATCAACACCAATAAAATCAGAGCTAGCCAGCGTTTTTTCTTTCCTGCGGTATCAGGGTCATTTCCGTTTGTCAGCAACACAAACACAGAAGACTCCCCCCATGTAGGAATAAAGGTATCATCAGCCATTACAACAAGCGTATCTCCTTCACGTAGCACCACTTCATTCAGATTAGTTACGAACCGCTGTCCGCTACGTGTCTTGATCTCCTTTACTTCCGCTCCATAATGACGCTGGAAATTAAAATCACTCAACTTCTTATTGATACCGGGGAAACGTGCCCCTAACACCGCTTCCACCCGATGCAATTTCTCCCCCTCTTCCATTTCCTCATCCGGCACAGCCGTATCAGGACGAGCATCCGGCAAAAGTCGTTTGGAGAAAAGGAAAAGATAAACAATTCCGGCAACAGCAATAAAAATGCCGACCTTTCCCAGTTCGAACATGGAGAAACCTTCAAAACCGGCTTCTAAAATCATTCCGTGCACTACCAGATTGGTAGAAGTACCGATCAACGTACAAATACCACCAAGAATAGTCACATAAGAAAGAGGAATCAGGAATTTTGTTGCCGGGAGATTAACCGATTTCGCCCAATGTTTGATAATCGGGGCGAAGATAACCACAACAGGAGTATTATTCAGGAAAGCGGAAATGAAAGCCACCGAAGGTAAGATACGCAACTGTGCTTTAAACACCGACGTCTTGCCCTGTGGAAGCAATTTCTTTATCACTTGCCCTAATGTACCCGATTGGCGGATACCTTCACTTACCAGAAACAGTAGGGCAACGGTAATCATGCCCTTATTACTGAACCCTTCCAGCATTTCTTTCGGGGTCAGAATACCGGCACACAAAAACAAGACCACTACCGAAAAAAGTATCATGCCCGGACGCATTTTGTCAGCGACCAAAGCAGCTACCATTCCTAATAACGACAACAGTACAAATACAATTTCAAATGTCATATAAACATTAATTAGTGTTTTCTTTTTGGCTCGACGATAAACCACGGATTCAATAAATCCTCCTTGTTATATCGTAGAGGTTCGTCCTTTCCGGCTTGATACACTTCCATTCCGGCGGCACGCGCTATCGCATGTCCGGCAGCTGTATCCCACTCCATTGTCGGAGCGAAACGCGGATACACATCCGCACTACCTTCTGCAACCAGACAGATTTTAATGGAACTTCCACTTGATATCAGTTCGACACTGCCATGTTTCTTCTTCAAGTCAGCGATATATGTTTCCGTTTCAGGTGACAGGTGCGAACGTGAAGCAACAACAATAAAATGATCACGTACATCCTCTAAAGGCATCAGCTCCGACTCTTTTATCATCTGTTGTAATGTCGTCCCTTTCCCTACCGGAGCGACAATACCGGAGCACTTATAGGCTCCCATACCTTCCACAGCAAAGTAAAGCACTCTCTTTACAGGCACATAAATAACGCCTAACACAGGTACTGAATTCTGCACCAGGGCTATATTTACCGTAAATTCTCCATTGCGTTTAATAAATTCCTTTGTTCCATCCAGAGGGTCAACAATCCACAAAGTATCCCATTTGCGGCGAACCTCATAATCCAGATGCTTTCCTTCTTCACTAAGAACAGGAAAAGGAGTATCGTTCAAAATAGCCACAATCGCTTCGTGCGCTTTCCTGTCTGCTATTGTCAGAGGAGAATTATCAGCCTTTCTCTCTATCTCGAAGTCCGATGCCGGATCATCATAAATAGAAAGTATGTTTTCACCGGCTTTCAATGCTGCATCGATAGCAGCCATTACATATTTTTGTTCCATTTAATTCCTTTATTAACACCTCACTAATATCAAGGCTGTAAATCCTCTAAATTAAGAGTTGACAAAAGTAAAAACTTTCTTTGCTATAAAAGTTTCCCCACCTACATTTATAACTTCTTTTAGTAGAATGATAAAAATATCTAAACGAAACATCATTTTTCTCTCTCAACAAAAAAGCAGTAACTTCCCAGTTACCGCCTTCTTATTCGGAAAAAACGTTGGTTCTTCCCAATATATATTACCAAAAAGAAATCAATATACACGATACAGCAACCAAGCGCCTTGGAAATCCGAACGATTCGGATACTTAGCCTTGAAAGCATCGCGAGCGTCAGCAGCAGCAGCCTTATCAGCAAATGAGCTAACTATTACACGATACATTGCCTTATCAGCGTTAAATGCGATTGTAGCCTGATAACCTTGTGCATCCAGCCAATCTTTCAATCCTTCGGCATTTGCTTTTACACCAAAGCTACCGGCCACTACACTATAATCTTTCAAACCGTCATTACCGGAAACAACTGTCACCTTTTCCTGACGTACACCCGATGTATCTGCTACTTTAGGTGTTGTCACAGGAGCTGCCACTACCGGAGTCACCTCAACCGGAGCTTCCACTTGCGGTTCTGCCAGTTCTTGCTGTTTTGCTTTCTCGTAAGCCTTCTTATAGGCGCTTTCGCTGGATTTACAAGATGCAAAAGCAAGCACCAAGCACACTCCCATTCCTAATACGACCAATTTTCTCATATTCCTATACTCTGTTTTAATTAATAATTCATGTTCTCGTCTATCAATATTCAGTTTCGGGCAACAAAATAATAGAAATTTTATCATCCGGCAAAGAAATCCGGCGAAAAAACGCTTATTCGGACTTTTTCTTATAAGAAATCGTTCCTGTTGCCTGATTAGTCGGCATTAAAAGCACTTCCGCAATCTGAATATGTTCGGGAGCCGAAGCAGCGAAGTAAACTGTCTCAGCCACATCCTCTCCGGTCAACGGGCGAATTCCTTTGTAGAAATTATCAGCCGTCTGCTTGTCACCCCGGTAACGCACCACCGAGAAGTTGGTTTCCACCATACCCGGTTTGATATTCGTCACTCTCAGCGGAGTATCCACCAGATCAATCCGAAGTCCGTCCGAAAGGGCCTTTACAGCAGCCTTAGTCGCACAGTACACACTTCCCCCGGGGTAAGCCGCATCACCTGCAATAGAACCGATATTGATCACATGCCCCCGCCCGCGCTCTATCATACCGGGAACCACAAGACGCGTCATCGTCAACAATCCCTTTATATTCGTGTCAATCATGATGTCCCACTCGTCCAGACTACCCTCGAACTCTTTATCCACTCCGATCACCAGTCCGGCATTGTTAATCAACAGATCAATCGTTTTCCAGTCCGCCGGCAAGTTTTCCAGTGCAGCCTTCACCTGTCCACGGTCACGTACATCACAAATAAGCGGCCTTGTCACCAGTTTAGGACACTCCATTTCCAACTCATATATCAGCTTCTCCAACTTTGAAGTATCACGGGCATTCAAAATCAAATTCCAACCTTCTTTGGCAAACTTACAGGCACAAGCTTTACCAATTCCGCTAGTTGCGCCAGTAATTAAAACAGTTTTTATTTCCATTATGTTTAAATTATAAATACTGAATGACAAAAGTACGCCTTAACTTCCATTGGTTAGTCTCCAAAGTCCGTTAAATAAGATTAAACCATAAAAGAAAAAAAGAAATATAAAACTATGCACTTTTTTTTAGTTTTACTGAACAACCTTAGAAGAAAAATGTTATATTTGTTGTATCATAATCATTTTAAACATTATACATTATGAAAGGATTGAATGTTTTAGCAGCTTTTTTGGGTGGTGCAGCCGTAGGCGCAGCCCTTGGTATTCTATTTGCTCCTGAAAAAGGAGAAGATACCCGTCACAAGATCGCCGAGATTCTTCGTAAAAAAGGGATTAAGCTCAACCGTAGTGAAATGGAAAATCTCGTGGACGAGATTGCAGCCGAAATGAAAGGAGAAATAGCAGAGTAAGTGAGTAACCAAGGATTTAAAACAGAGCGACCATGTTTGCAGACGATAAAAGTATTGAGAATTTTCAGCAGTTATTTTTCGAGTTCAAGAAATATTTAGAACTTCAAAAAGAATACACCAAATTAGAGTTAACGGAAAAACTGACTATCCTGTTTTCAACGTTAATCATGGTATTAGTACTTATCATCTTAGGCATGGTAGCCCTGTTTTACCTGCTTTTTGCTCTGGCTTATGTATTAGAACCATTGGTAGGCGGCCTTATGGCAAGTTTTGCCATTATAGCAGGCATCAACGTTCTGCTCATCGCTCTTGTTATTATTTTCCGCAAGCAACTCATCATATCTCCTATGGTGAACTTCCTTGCCAATTTATTTTTAACTGATTCAAATAAATAAATTATGAGTGCGCAAACACCACAGAAATTCACATTAGAAGAAATATCCCTACGCAAAAAGAAGCTTTTGAATGAGATACATGCCCAGAAAAAAGCAATGACAGCCACAACACGCGAGATATTTGCCCCCATTGCTCCAGCTAACAACAAGGCAGATGCTATCATGCGTTCATTCAATACGGGCATGGCTATATTCGACGGTGTGATGTTGGGGGTCAAAGTTATGAGGAAGGTGCGCACGTATTTCAGGAATTTAAGATAATTCGATCTTCTCATTAAGTAGAAGTATATACTTCAGTAACACATTTCAATGTGAGCGAGTACAGTAAGTACACTTTTTCAGGCCTTCCCCTACACACGCACACATGTTATAGTAATATAGAAAAAACGAATAAAACGGCGGAAACTCATAACAACCGTTGTCTATTACCCTTCAAACAAGTTATTCCGAATTTTTAGCTATTATAGAAAATAGATACTTGACATAAGTATTTTGGAAACTGAACTTTAAGTTACATTATTAGGTTCTTCTTCAAATTTAGTGGTAATTTGAAGAAGAACTCATTATTATATACATGCGTGTGTGTGTATGTGGAAAAGCCTGAAAAGGTGTATTTACTGTATTTATGTCTGCAAAATGAAGCGGCGTTATTTAACTGCTAAAGCATAGCTTTAGAGATTGTAAAGCTATGCTTTAGCAGTCATGAAGCACAGCTTTCTAAAATTCTTCCGAAATATGAGATATTATAAAAAAGGCTTCCAACCCGTGGAAGCCTTATGCTTGTCGAAGTAACAACTTCATCTCAATGAAGCTGAAATATCCTTTTATACGTAAGTCTCCAGCAACTTCACGTTTGCACTTTCAGGAGTAATAGTAATATCCTGAGTGGTAGCGGGGAGCAAAATAGACTCTCCGGCATTTACTGTCAGTTCGTTGCCTTCATTGTCCACCATTTTGCATGAGCCTTCCATGCAAATAAAAATAACGAATGAATCGAGTTCCGAATAGTCACAACTGATTTCTTCGGTCATGTCATACAAAGAAGTGGTGAAATAAGGGCAGGCAACCAACTCTACCGGTTCATCCTTCAACGGTTCGTATTTGGTACGATAATCATCCAATACTTCGTAGTTAATAGCTTCACGGGCCAAATCGGTGTGGAGTTCACGTGTTTTGCCGTTCGCATCTTTACGGTTGAAGTCGTAGATACGGTAAGTGATGTCGGAAGTTTGCTGAATTTCAGCGATGAACGCCCCCGCACCAATGCTGTGTACACGTCCCGCAGGAAGGAAGAAAACATCTCCCGGATGAATCTCGTACTCTTGCAGCACATCGGTAATCGTATTGTTCAATACGCGTTCTTTATATTCTTTCGGAGTAATCTGTTCAGAAAATCCCGAACGCAATTTAGCTCCTTTGTCAGCATCTACCACATACCACATTTCTGTTTTACCCATTGAGTTGTGACGTTTTTTCGCAAGGTCATCGGCCGGGTGTACCTGAATGGACAAATCCTGCTTGGCATCAATAAACTTAATGAGTAATGGAAATTTGTTTCCGAAACGGGCATAATTTGCTTCACCTACCAGTTCCTCGCGATACCTTCTCACCATGTCGGCAAGGGTTAAACCTTTATCCGGGCCATTGGCCACTACGGATTCATTGTCCTCAACGCCGGAAATTTCCCAGCTTTCTCCTACTCCTTTCAAGTCTGAATTCAAATGCTTGAACGGAATAATTTTGTCGCCCCCCCAAAGCGTCTGCTTCAGAATAGGTTCGAATTTTAATGGATACATTTTAGTTTTTCTTGTTATAAACTTAGATTAAATTCGCTCGGATTGTTACAATCCGGGAACAAACATACAAAAAATTGTTCACTTTTTAAGAAAAGAAGGATGAAAATTCATTTAAGAAAGATTCTTTCGTTTATATATCGAATATTTTTCAATTCCAATTCTGTATCAACGGCAAGACTTTTGTCATTTCCGAAAAAAACATGAAGTAATAAAGCTAAACTTTCCTAAAGCACCTGTTATATTTAGTCGGAATAATTTGTGAGAAAGAAAGAATTTCCCTTTATTTGCAGGAAATTTTTAATAATACCAGACATGAATAACACATTCCCAACAGAAGGGAATCTATCAGGGCTCAGCCGGAAAGATTTCCAAAAGGATATAAATGATAAGAAAACTGATTTATTTATCCTCAAAAATACAAAGGGAATGGAAGTAGCTGTAACCAATTACGGATGCGCCATTCTTTCTATCATGGTACCGGACAAAAACGGTAAGTATGCCAATGTAATCCTCGGACACGACAGCATCGACCACGTCATCAACAGCCCGGAACCTTTCCTAAGCACTACTATCGGACGCTACGGCAACCGCATCGCCAAAGGAAAATTCACTCTGTTCGGCGAAGAACATGAACTCACAATCAACAACGGACCTAACTCCCTGCACGGAGGACCTACCGGTTTCCACGCTCGTGTATGGGACGCTATACAACTTGA
>ENA-ORUB01002494-ORUB01002494.1-human-gut-metagenome-genome-assembly--contig:-NODE-2494-length-17240-cov-2.390340_pt1 | contig 17240 bp, 9 predicted proteins | sample MGYA00241918_ERZ509200 | MGnify/ENA primary metagenome ERZ509200 (study PRJEB26280, sample SAMEA2338853) | human gut metagenome | biome: human gut; feature: human-associated habitat; material: faeces... | reverse complement strand
CCAAGAACTGGTCATCCGGGTTCAGCACCAGTTATCCCTGCTCCGGGCCGAACGGGTCATCCGCCGGCAAAACGAGAAATTGAAAAAAAGTCTGGAAGCCCGGGATAAACTGTATTCCATCATCGCTCATGACCTGAGAGCCCCTATCGGCACCATTAAAATGATCAATTCCTCCATCGAGGCACAAAAGGTTAAAATCAAAGATCCTCAAATTTCAAAGTTATTCGAGATGATCAATGAAACGACAGAGGAAGCTTTTAATCTGCTGGAAAATCTCTTGCGCTGGACCCGGAACCAAAATGGTAAAACGAAAATTTATGCTACTCTTTTCAACCTCACACCTGTAGCCAGACAAGTCGTCTCACTATTCAGTGCAATAGCCAATGCAAAAGAAATCGAGCTGATCAACCGTATTGAAGGGAAGTTCGATATTTTCGCCGACGAAGACATGATAAAAACCGTATTACGCAATCTGATTTCCAATGCCATCAAATTTACCTATACAGGGGGACAAGTCGAACTATCTCTTGCAGACTCGGGTGATTGCTGGACAATATATGTCAAAGACAACGGGAAAGGCATACCCAAAGATCTTCAGACCCATTTATTGAAATCCGATGAATACATCACCACCTACGGTACTCACAATGAAAAAGGAAGTGGATTAGGCCTGATTTTATGCCGTGATTTTATCCGCATGAACAAGGGGAAACTCCATTTCTGTTCCCAAGAGGGAATAGGAACCACTTTCTATTTCACTATTCCCAAAGCCTCTTCTTCTGCAAAAGCCGCAAGCCGTTGATACATTTTCAACGCCCCCCATGCATCGGTAGCGGCATAGCGAATCTGGGCTTCAGTCAATGCCGGAGCTTCCCAGTTGGAAGTGCGCTGACGTTTAGAAATCTTCACCCCGAAGATAATAGCCATCAATTTTGAAAAAGATTTATCTTCAATTCCAAAATATCCGGCATATTCCTGCAGATCCACAAAGGAGGCAGGTGTAAAATCGGCCAACTTACGCAAATTCCGGTTATCGTCGCGGATACCGACACCGATCTTTATAATCCGGGGACTAGCCAGAAGCCGAACCAAAGCCGGCTGGAAACCGCATTTATTCAACCGGAACAGAAAAACCCGTTCCGGGACAGCCAGTTGCAATAAGCTCACTTTATAAATTTCACCTTTCCGAAAAGAGGGACGGGTCTCCGTATCGAATCCCAGACAAGTATGTTTACTTAAAAAATCAGCCGCCTCCCCGACCTGCCTTTCCTCTTCTATTACCTTCACTTCTCCCGTAAACACGTAAGGAGGTAACAGATCTATTTCTTTCCGATCTATGGTCTTTTTTAAATCAGTCAACATTTTCTCAAACTTAATCGTCCTCATCTTTTACCTGATAGACAGCATGATGTACCGCCCTCAACACTCCGGCACAAGCTTTTCCCCAATACAATTCAAAACTATTATTCAATTGCCATAAAGCCTCTCCGATCACTTCCGGTATCCCACAGCGGAAAGAAGAAATAAAATTCTTCAGGTCCTGGTATATATCACAAGTTTTCTCTGCTATCGAATGTACGACAGGAACTTCACTAAACTGCATATTATCATCGAAAACTTCCAGGTATTCATCGTGTTCTCCCAACAGTCGATGAAGCTGTCCATATAAATAATTATAATCGTCTTCGGTGACGATATCTTCGATCAATCCACTATCTCCGCTATCACTCTCCGGCAGCAAGGAGCCCTTCAAATAGATCAAAGGAATAAACTTCTGCAAACGCTGGATAAAATCCCTGCGTTGCATCTGAGGTGCCGTCTCCACAAAATCACAAAATTCCTTGGCTACTGCAACAAACTCGATGACTTCTTTGCTATATCCAACATGTTGAAAATCTTCCATAAACTACTTTCTTTTATTTTACAAAGGTAACATTTTACCTCCTATCCCGGTATACTTACGGGAAATAAAAATGACATTCCAGGTCCCTCCCAGAATGTCATTCTTTGCGGAAAGACGGGGATTCGAACCCCGGAATCCCTTTAGAGGATTACACGCTTTCCAGGCGTGCCAGTTCAGCCACTCCTGCATCTTTCCTTACTTTGGCGGGGCAAAGATAGGATAAAAAGTAAAAAGTAAAAAGTAAAAGATAAAATAAATTTTAGAAAGGGTAGCCGATCGCAAGATTCAGTACCAGACCTTTCCAGAAACTGCCGTCGATATTATAATATCCGGACTTGCCTGTACTATAAGGAGCATGTATAGGTATTCCCAAATCGGCACGGACCACGATATAGGAAAAATCGTAACGTAGTCCGAATCCGGTCCCCAAAGCAATTTCTTTCAATAATCCTTTGATTCTGAATTCTCCTCCGGGACGCTGGGTTTCATTGTTCAACAACCAGACATTCCCGGCATCCATAAACAAAGCCCCTTTAAACCGTTCGTATATTTTGAAACGATACTCGACATTCCCTTCCAGTTTGATATCTCCGGTCTGATCGAGATAAGAATAGGTCGATTCCCTGGGATGGTAACTTCCGGGCCCGATCGAACGGATATGAAAAGCCCGGATACTATTCGAGCCGCCGATATAAAATTGCTCACTGTAAGGCATTACTTTCGAATTACCGTAAGCATAACCGATCCCTCCCATAATCCGCATGGCCAATTGATTATTATTATCCACAGTCTTATAACCGATTAATTCAGAAGTAAGCTTCAAAAATTGAGAATAACGATTATTGAGAATTTGTTTGCCCTCCCCCTGATGATTCCCGCAGATATACTGCAGGCCCGCTATAATATTACCGGCCTGAGTGACCGAAGTCTGCCAGAACAACCGGTTGGGATTACGATAAGTCGCAGCCCGGTCGTACGTATAGGTATAAGACATCGACGGAATAAACTGATTCTTAAAACTCTGCGCCACTGCGGGATTTTTATTTACAACAGAATCGAAGGCATGAGAAGTACGCAACAGATAGGTATAATTGAGTTTAAAAGGTACGACGGAATGATAATTCCGGGTAGAAGAATTAAAATCATAGGTCGCACTTCCCCAAAACGAGATCATCCTAAAAAAATTATGTCGGTTGAGCAAATCCGTACCGATCTGAAAATGGGTCTGTTCTCTCCTATCCCGTTTCGTTTTCATCAGTTTGGGAACCAATAACCGGGGCACGGACAAATTAAAATTCAACCCCAGCTCATAAGAATTGATCAAGCCCGAATTGCCTGTCGATTTTTTATTTCCTCCGATTTGCCATTCGTAGGATCCTGTCAACCGGACACTGAAATTCTCTGCCCGGCGGAACATATTCCGGTTAGTAATCCCTAATGTCAATCCCGGACCGAGCAGATTATTCGACTTGGAAGACATATCCACCTCCACTTCCGTTTCAATGGGCAGGGCAAAATCGCCGTTGATTTGCATATCCAGCAAGCGATCCTGAACCGTATCGGGCACGGTAATCGTCATATTGGCGAACTTAAATACGCCCAACTGTACAAATCCGGCTTGTGTACGACTCTGTCGCATAGCCGAATAAGTTTGTCCGGGTCGCGTCTTCACCGCCCGGGTGATCACATTCGGTTTCAGCCGTAGCGGAGGCTCATAAATGATTTTCACCTGATCCGCCTGTATCGTGTCTTGCCCGCCGGTCGTTTCATTTCCCGACAGCATCACTTTCACCTCACCGATTTTATAAGGATGAAAAGCATTTTGCGGAATTCCCTGCTTCAATCCGATTCGTACGTCGGCCATTTTTCCACCTTGAGTGGTATCGACTAAAAATTCGATATAATCGGGTTGGAAGAAATAATAACCGTGATTTCTCAACCGATCGGACATGCGTTGCCGCTCCTGATTGAGGACATTCACATCGTATTGCCTTCCCGGTTTCAGTTCGGAGAACCGCATATACGAGCGCACGATACTATCCATCGGAGGATTCCATCCCCACAACTGTACATTACCGTAATGAAAAGGCTGAGGCAAATCGACCCAATAGCTGATGCGGGCTTTTTTAGGATTCCGTTTATGCGGAATAATCTCGTAGCGGGAAGTCGTCCCATAAAAACCGAAGTCTTTCATGGCATTATCCACCATTTTCAACCGTAATTCGGGCTGTACATCTGAAATCAACACCGGTTTCTTAGCCAATTTACGATATAACCACCATTTAAAACCTTTCTCTTTTTTTATATTCCAATTATATATCCACAGCCCGATCGGGAAAGGCGAACGGACATAAGGAGAATACAGCGGATTATTGGGTTTCACAGACAGCGGACCGGAAGCGGCTGAATTTTGTGTACTGTTGAGTTTCACTTTCTGAGGGGCCTCGATCTTCATTTTTTTTACTCCGACATACAATACTTCATCTTCTGTCAGTTTTTTAGTCGTCGAACAAGAAAAAAGAAGGAAAAGGAAAAAGATTAAAGGTAAAAAGTAAGAAGAAGAAAAGGTCAGGGTACTACAAATAGGACAAAAGTGACTGAACCGACTTTTGTCAGACTTCCGGGCATACTTTCTGATGAATTCGACTACTTTCATTTCTGATTCTTCGTTTTTGTTTCTCTTTCCGATTTTCGGTTATTTTTAAAGAGATCTTTAAATTTACGGAAATTTTTCCGCCAAACAATACCGACACCCGTTTGAGTGACTTCGCCGTCCAGTACACTCTCATAGTTGGAATGCCGGAACACTTTCAAAAATAGATTTCTCTTCTTCGTAATCACGTATTCTATAGAAATATCGTCGACGAGATTATCTTCTATGTTATTACTCTGATTTTCATTATTATCTGTAGAAATCCGTCCACCGATCTTCACCCGAATCCGATCATTAAAAAATTGTTTGGAGAACTGATACGTATAATCGGTACGGGTTGTATTTTCATCGGTATTATACGAATCGACGCCAAAAGTAAAACCGGTCTTCCGGGTATACTTATTCAATTCATTTTCTACCAGGCTATATAAAGCATTGTTGGCCATACTTCCTCCGCTTCCCGACTTAGCAGCCCCAGGAGCGGTATAAGTATTATAGATCAATAGATTCAACGCTTGACGGGTACGTTCTTCCTGAGAAAAAGTCGCCAACTGATTCTGTACCACCATATCGTTGGGAGCTGACAGGTCAAAAGAGATATCCGGTCGGGTCAATGTATTCTGTATCCGGATGATAGCCTCGAAAGTAACCAGTCGATTCTGTTCTCCGTCGACAACCGTAGCTTTCACCTGTTCGGAAGCGGATATACTCAACATCGGATTCATCACATTTCCTGTCCATTCCACATAGCTGCCACTGCGAATATTAAATTCTTTTTTACCTGCAATGGGAATATTATAAACCACGGTTCCTCCGGATAAAATATATTTCCCCGACAAGGTAAGTCCGTTTTCAGGACTCATGGCCAGAACCAGATTACCCCCACCCTGGATGACGATATTATTACTTCCATCATCCGATAATTCGACGTTTACCGTCACCTGATCTCCGATCTCGATCAACATTTTTAAAGCAAAGCTACTGGTGTTTACCCGGTTAGTCAGATCGTCACGCTCATTCAAGGTGGTATCCCTGAACGATACGAAACGGACCAAATCGGCACTACGGTCCACAAGTTCGGGTCCGGAACTACGCAAAGTATAGGTAATATTGGTCCGGTTGAGCAAATTGATATTTCCGGAAACGCTTAAATTCGAAAAGGCCCCGGCCAAACGGGAATCCAGATTGATATAAGCCTTCCCATAGATCAGCGAAGTCGGATTTTTCTTTACATTCACGACCTCGAAATTACCGGCTTTTACAGATATATCCATATTCATCCGGTCGAACGGAGTCAGGGTAATCGCTCCGTTCAGCACCATATCACTTTTGTTAGGAGCAATAAACCGATATTGCCGAAATAAAATCTTCCCGTTGTCTACAATCAGGCGGGTGGTATCCAATCCGAATGTGGTACCCAACATCACCACATCGGCTTTTCCATTACGAAAGCCCAATCCACCGTTCAAATCCGGACGGTCTACCGTCCCACGAAACTGTAATGCGCCGGTCAACTCGCCCTCCAGTTTCATCAGATCTTTCGGAACAAAAGCGTTGACCATATACAAAGGTAAAGAAGGTATATCTACGTCCAGCATGACCTCCCGGTTGGTCTCGGATGTAGCGAAAGTCCCCTGCACTACCGCCCGGCGGATGCTGTCGATTTTCAACTCGAAATCTACGGCATGATCGGTTAAATGATCCTTTCCTGCATACTGCAGATCCAAATCGAGGGTACCCATCCGCTGTTCTTCATAAAACAGATTATTCACTCCGATATTTCCCTCGGCACCGAAGGTTTTACGATCGGTATACAACAATAAATCCGTATGCAGGATACCGCTCAGATCGGGTAAGAACGGTGATATTTCGGTCAATTTTTTCAGGTCTATACCGGTAATCTCCACCTGTAACCGATCCGTCCTTTCTCCTTCATCAGGCAGAGACTGCAAACTCACCAATTTATTCTGGTAGGCCATCCGGAGATTGGCATCGATCTTCCAATCTTTATAAACCGTTACTTTATTATCGGCATTGACAATCCACCGGCTATACCCCAGAATAGGAGTCATCGGGAAAAAGCTCACCGTAAAAGCACTGTCCAGCATCACCAGATTGATACCCATATCGAATCCGACTCGTTGCCGGGCATCTTTTTGTTTCAGTTCGATCCGGAATTGATTCCCCTGCATTTTTCCGGTCAGGTTGATATTGAACAGTCCCTTCCAGGCCTGGTCGGAACTACCGGCTCCCAATGCATACACCAGACTCTTGCCGGTCTGCCAGATACCCATCTGTACCGAATCGAGACGTACCGTCCCAAAATAGGGAGCCGTAGCCGTGATCCCCATCCGGATACCTGACCGCTGACGGGAAACGATATCCAGAGAAAGCCGACGAAATCCCATATTCCTGGCCTTCAAAAATTTAGCGATCGCATTATTTTGATCACCTTTCAAGTGCATACTAAAAACAGGCAACTCCGCTTTGATCTGTTCCATATCGATATCTTTACCGGCGATCTGCTTCCCGACAATCCCTGCAATTTTCCCAGCACTCTCCCCAAAACCGGCCAAAGAAGTATCGGCCCGGAAAGTTAACTGTAAATCACCGGTCTTTACATCCAGTGTCGTCTTCTTCAGATCGCTGGCCATATCGATATCCAGGCTTCCCAAGGTATAAGTCTTCCTGCTATCTGCCATGCTCAGGCTATCGAAGCGGGCTTTTAAAGCATAAGCGGAATGTTCCCCGATAAAACCTTGCAAATCTACTTTCAGCCCCATAGTCAAAGGTTCCTGCATCAAATGCAGGGCCTGCAGATCCACCTTGCCGATATAACCACCCAAACCGACCTGATACTGTTGTTGCAGCGAATCTCCCCGGAAAACCAAATCCAAAGGAGCATCGGGATCTTTACTAACCATAGTCCCCCGTAAATGCGTCTTATCCAAGGTAGCCTGTAAAGTAATATCTTTATATTCGTGCTCTTTATAAAACAACTGACGGATTCCGGCATTTACCGAGGTCTTTGCCTGAGGCCACGAAAAATACCGGCCTTCCAACCGGAAATTGGCCGAGGCGCTTCCTAACGAATCGACAGTCAAAAAGCGATCGAGTGGGAAACGGCTCAGGGTCAATTCGCCGTTATATGTCTCCCGGTTCAAATCATAACTCCCGTCGAGGGTCATACAACCAGCATCGGAACACAAGCGCACCAAAGCCTCCAAAGCTCCCTGATTAGCCTTCAGATTCGCCGACCAGGATACATCGGCCGGGATCTTCACGATTCCTTCTTTTAAGAAAACATTAGCAAAGGTAGCGTCCGGCATCTCCGCCCGCAAATCGATCACCCCACTTATTTTTTTCAGGTCCCGGTAGGATTGCAGTTGTCCTTTTCCAGTCAACCGGAATTTTCCGGTCATACCGGCATCCAGGCGGTCGAACCGGACTCTGTTTTCATCTATACTGAAAGTCGTATTCAAATCTACCTGACTATGTTTTAAGTCCTGAGGGATTCCGTCATAAAAGGGAGTAAGATCGGCCAGCCCAACCCTGGCATTCAGCTGAACGATCAAGGGTACCCGTTTCATCAGATTATTCATCGAAGTATCGGCCCGGGCTGTCAACTCGATCTTGCTATGAGCGGTGCGGATAAATGCCCCCCTCAATGCTGTCCGGGCCGAATCGAGATCCACCTGTGCCTGCATCTGTTGCAGCTGTATTCCGTTTTGCTGTACAGCCCTCAGATCTACCAGGTTTCCCCGCACAACCGTTCCCCGGTTATATACACTGTCGATTTGTACGGCAATACCGGACAGCACCAAATCGGTTTGCCCGGCATCGGCAGTCTTCATGCTAAAGGCACTGTTCTCCAATTGTAATCTCCCTGCACGTATCAGCCAAGGCTGGCTACCGGACGGTTCGGTGACCGGTGTCCCGGACGATTGTTCCGTTCCCATCTGCATGTCACACCAAGCCCCTCCGACAGCGACAGCATCTATTTCGACGGATTGCTCCCCCAACAAAACTTTTCCGCCAGTCAGCGAACCGTCCTTTATTCCGGCCCCCAGGTAAGGCAACCCCTCGGTATACATGCGATAACCGACGTCCCGGATCTTTATCTGCCTGACTTCGATCCCCCAATCCAAAGGATTACTCTGCACTGTATCTTCCACTGTTCCGGCTCCGGATTTCAAAAAAACATCCCCTTCTTCCAGGCTAATCTCAGCGACTATCAATTTTTTCCGTTCCAAATCGATCCGTCCCTCCTGCACCCCCAAATTCCCGACAGCCACCTTCAGTTGCATACCGGTAGTATCGCCGGCTAATCCGAACTTCACCTGTCTCAGACCTAACTGTTCGATACCGAGTTCTTTACGAAATATCCGATCGATATTCACCCTAAGCCGGATCGCCTCTGCAGCAACCAGGGTATCTCCGGCAGTTTTCCCGGCATACACATCGTCCAAAACCAGATCAAAAGGAAAACCCAAACGGAAATGCCCGATCCGGACTTCCAAGTCGTAATGCGAAGCAGCATAACGTTCGGCTTTGCGCAAAAGGAAATCTTGTACAGGAGGTAAATAAAGCAAAAACACGATAAGCAGTAGCAACCCTAAAATTGCTAAAATCGTTCTGCCCAGATATTTAAAAAATCTTTTCATGCTTAAGCTTTATTCTTCGCAATTACCATTATCCAGATCGTAAAAAAGCGCTGCAAGGCCTGCCTCCTGCTATTCCGTAAAGTCTTTAATTAACGAAAAAAGATCCTTACGGGTTGCACGAACCGATCAACATTGTTTCGGCTTCGGCAATCGCCTGAGGAGTCCCTAAATCTAAAAAACGTCCTTCGTAAAAATACATCAGTATCGGGTGAAGCCTGGCCTGTGACAGATATTCGTCTATAATCGAAAAGCCCCCTTTTCCTGACATACGTTCTAAAAATTCCGGGCTCACCACCTGCACTCCACAGAAAGCATAGTTCCGGGAATCCCAAAATTCTTCATCTACCGGTTTTTGTTCCCCTGTGGCCTTATTTTCCCATCCTTTCAGCATCCCTTCACGATTAAATCTCAATCCTCTGCCTTTCCCGCCGGTCCGGGTAACCAAGGTCGCATCTCCCTTATTTTGCCGATGAAAGCGGAGCAAGGCAGGTATATCGATATCTGAAAATATATCTACATTATGAATAAGCACCGATTCACCCGGGCAGAACAACTCCCTGGCTTTCAGAAGTCCGCCCCCGGTATCGAGTAATTTCTCCCGTTCATCGGAAATCACGATATCCCAATCGAAAAAATGTCGTTCGCACAGAAAAGCTTCTATCTGGTCGGCATAGTGATGCACGTTCACCACAATACGCTGTACATCCGCCGCTATCATTTTCCGTATGACATATTCAAGCAAAGGCTTACCGGCTACTTCCACCAATGCTTTGGGCCGATCGTTCGTCAAAGGCTGCAAACGGGTACCCAATCCCGCTGCAAATATCATTCCGTTCATCTAAATATTTATCATCTTATTTTTAATTGCATACATGACAAGCGCTGCAGTATTCCGGCATCCGGTCTTACTCAACAGATTCGCCCGATGTTTATCCACTGTCCGCTTACTGATAAAAAGTTTATCTGCAATTTCCTGGTTGGAAAGTCCCAGGCATACATGATACAAAATCTCGAGTTCTCTCTCGGATATTTCATTATCAGGGGTTTCAGGTTCCGGTTTATGTTGCCCGCCATCACGCATATTATTGAGAATATTCACCAGCAACTCCTCGGAAAAGTAATTCTCACCGGCGGCGACAGCCCGGATTGCCGCAATCACTTTTTCTATACCGGAATTTTTGAGAACGAACCCCTTTACTCCGACATCGACCATTTTATAGTAATACTGTTCATCCCCGTACATAGACAACACGATCACCTTCAAATCCGGCCTGATCCGCAGAGCCTGTTCCGTAGCTTCTATCCCGTTCATCTCGGGCATTTCTATATCCATCAACACCAGGTCACAATCTACAAAGGAGAGGTTTTCAATAAAGTCGCGTCCATTGGAAGCTTCGTAAATATGGTGTACGAAATCCTGGGTAGACAAAAGCAATTTCAATCCTTCCCTGAATAACTTATGATCGTCAACAATATAGATTCTTAATTTTTTCAAATTCTTTGTGTCCATGAATCGATAAACATTTACATCCGTAACTGATAAACAAAGATAAAAATAAAGTCAGAAAGTCAAAAGACTTTAATAAAAGCGTTGGCCCGCATCCCTTTTCCATGCTCGCTGACAATCTCGATATCCCCGTTACCGGATTGCAGCCGGTAACGCATGTTATCCAATCCCATACCGGTATGTCCGGAAATACGGTTTACATCGAATCCGATACCGTTGTCGGTATATTCTAAATATAATATTCCTTCTTCGAGTTGTAAATCGATCGTCACTTTCGAGGCTGCAGCATGCCGCAATGTGTTGTTGATCAACTCGCAGATAACGCGGTAGACCACCACTTCGATATTGTAATTGAAACGTTGATTTTCGAGATTAGTAGTAAAATACACCTTAAAATTATCGGCTTGCCGCATCCGTTTTATGAATGCCTCTACCGCATCTTTTAAGCCAAAATTGTTGAGGATATGCGGGCTGATATTGGCCGAGATGTCCCTGACCCCGCTAATCGCTTCATCCACAGCCTGCCGCAAATTCTGCTTTATCTTTTCGTTGACTTCACTTTCTTTATTGGTATCCAACCCCGAGACCAGCATTTTGATCACACTCAGCAAAGGTCCCAGCCCATCGTGCAGCTCTTTCGCAAAACGCTGCCGTTCTTGCTCTTCCGTGCGGATAACCGCTGCCAGTACCCGTTTCTCTGATTCGCGCCGGATCTCATCCACTCTTCGCATAAATTGAAAAATTTTCCGGATATAAAATACTCCGATCAGGAGGACCAAAGCAATGATAAAAGCCAGAATCTTCTGTACAATAGCCAATTCATCTTCCATTTCGGGATAAATCGTAGGCCATAAATCGAAGACCCTCGACACCACCATCAACAAAAATCCGACGGAAATCAGAATCCAGGAAGCATTGAATTTTGTCCGCTTAAACAAGCTAATGGCAATAACGGCAGCAGCAACCTGTAAAAAAAGCGAAACATAAACGAGAATAGTGGACAACATAGTAAGTTCATTAAAATTAAAACGGATATCCGATAGCTATATTAAATACAGATTTATTAAAACCTCCATTACGATTCAACAACACAAAACGTTGCCCTTCGGCCTGCATCGGATCATGTAATTTCAAACCAAGATCAAAACGCAACAGAAAGAAATTGACATCCAACCGTAGTCCGGCCCCTGTTCCGACTGCGATTTGTTTATAAAATCCGGAGGATAACTTCGTACCCTGACGATTCTCATACCGATTGATATTCCAGATATTTCCGGCATCGATGAATAAAGCTCCTTCTAATAACCAGAATAATTTAAACCGATATTCCACATTGGCTTCCAACTTAAAGTCCCCTACATTATTCGGATATTTATCCGGCGGAGCATAAGATCCCGGTCCCAAAGTTCTCGCCTGCCAGGCCCGGATATCGTTGGCACCTCCGCAATAATAAGCCTCTTCAAAAGGCAAAGCCTTCATGTTACCGTAGGGATAACCACAACCCAGAAACAACCGGTAGACGACCGAATTGGCTTTATTCAGGTAATGATTGAACCGATATTCACCGTCGGCTTTGATAAATTGGGCATACCGGACACCCAGAATTTTATAAAAACGTTCTTCCTCGGAACCGGATTTTCTGGCCCCTAAAAGTTTATCCATAGCCAAAAGAAAATTCCCGGAAGTCTCCAGATTACCCCGGAAATAATTAAAACTTTGTGCAGAATTGACCACCTGGTCGGTAAACACAGCCGAAAAATTCGCCGACAGAATCATATGGTTGGTATAGGCACTTTTGATATATTCATTTTTCAATTCACTGATAAAACTCGAATCGACACTCGGCATCAGCACATAATTCAGATCGATGAGATCGAAATTATACCGCCATTTATTATCTGCCCGCCGCCAAAGGTAACCGAACTTAGCACTAGCTACACGGCGTTTGTAAAACTGTGTATTTTCCTGACTGAAGGAGAGAGAGATCGAAGTTTTAGGAGCAAAATTACGGCGGAATTCATCCATACGAAAAACCGGCATCCAAAATTGAGGTGTCACTAACTTCAATTCCGTACCGACTTCGGTGGTACTGAAAATTTCATTTTCCTTCAATTTCTCTTTTTTTAAAGCCCCCCATACACTCAAGGTCAGATTCTCCCCCCCATGAAACAAATTGCGATGATTATAAGCAAAGTTACCTCCGACCCCGATATTCCCGGAATTGTTGGTCCCTTCGAGAAAGACATTATAAGACTGCCGTTTGAGCGGAGTAAGCTGCACTTCACAAAACAACACCGGCTCACCGTCTTCCTTTTGCTCTTCCCGGAAAATAATATTGATAAATTTAAACAGATTCAAGGCTTGCAGGCGGGAATAGGAATCAGCCACTTTACGGACATCATAAAATTCTCCTTCCTTGAACTGGATCGTTTCCTGGATCACCTTCGGCTTAATCTTCATATGGCCACGATAAACAATCCCATATTCACCGTAACGGGTATGCCGGTAAAGCGAATCGAGTCCATTGGCCATCAGCAGGGGATCATAATCCAAATTTACCTGAATGTGCTTTATTTTATATTTGCGGTAAGCCATACTGTCGGACACACTGTTGACGATGCTCAGCAAAAGATGAGCCTGTTCCGGATTACCGCTCCGCGAGGTATCGGCATAATAATGAATAAAATTCTTTGAAAAATTATAATACCCGTTTTGCCGGAGCATATGAATGATCCGTTCCCGTTCATCTTCCAATATCTCTATATCCATCGGCATTTCCTGATGCAACAAAGTGTGATTGGTGTCCCGCAAAACCAATTGTACTAACGGAAAGCTTTCGGGTAATCCTCCGGCCCGGAAACTACTGTCTTCCCGGAAAGTAAAATCTTTTACCCGAGTCAGCGGACCGGGATAAATCCGGTACACAACATGGGCCTTTTTCTTTTTAAACCAAACGGAATCCGTCACCTCAGCTTTATAAAAACCTTTATTGTTCAGGTACAATTTCAACTGGGTCACACTTCTGTCGGTCAGGAAAGGACTATAAATCACAGGAGCTTCACCGATGGAACGCAACCATTTGTTAAAGCGCTTATTCTCATTCTTCCCACTCAGGTTATAAAGTCCCAGATGAAAACGAGCCACTCCCAATATCCGCGTATTAGGACGTTGCCGCACCGTTTTTTTCAATTCAGAAAAATTCACCCCTTTCTCTTCTACCCTCACTTTCACCTTATTCAACAGATATTCATCTTTCCCCACATAACGGGTAGGCGAACACGATACCATGACCAGCATAAAGCCCGTCAATAACAAAATTCCCCCTCGCTTTTTCAGTAAGCTGATGAACGGTTGGCTGATAAAATATTCCGAAACAATCTTATATGGAACCCACTTCTCCAAATCTCAAAAAATGTTACTACTTTTGCACAGCTTCTGAATTGCTCTTTATTCAGGATTAAAACCACGCTAAAACCGATGTAGAGGCACAAACCATGTTAAGCAAACAGGTAACAAAAATAGTCCAAAACCTTGAAAAAAAGAAATTCAGGGAAAAATATAATCTCTTTAAAATCGAAGGGGAAAAACTGGTCGGAGAACTGTTGCATTCTCCCCTGAAAATCCATTCCCTGATCGCTTTCCCGTCTTGGCTCGAACAAAACAAAAAAGCGTTGTCAAACGTAAATATCATTGAAGCCGATGAACGGGAAATGCATGGGATATCCAACTTCCAATCTTTACCCGAAGTCATCGCACTGGCCGAAATACCTGTCCATATCTATCGGAAGGAAGAGGTTCTCGATTCTTTATCCCTGGTATTGAACGGGATACAAGATCCGGGTAATTTGGGTACCATCCTCCGGGTGGCAGACTGGTTCGGAATCGGAAACATATTCTTTGATGCCGATTGTGCCGGTGTTTATAATCCCAAATGTGTACAAGCCAGCATGGGGGCCATCTTCAGGGTCAAGACGTTCTATACGGATCTCCCTGTTTTATTGAGCGAACTGAAGCAAGAAGGCCTTCCTGTCTTTGGCACGTTTTTAGATGGGAAAAATATTTATACGACAGCATTAAGTACCCGGGGCCTGATCGTCATGGGGAACGAAGGAAAAGGAATTTCAGCAGAAATAGAAGCGCTGACCGGACAGAAACTAACGATTCCGAGTTTCGCCCGGAATAGCGAATCGACCGAATCGCTGAACGTCGGAGTAGCTACCGGTATTATTCTGTCGGAATTCAAGAGAAGGATGTAATCAGCAATTTAAAATAAAACGAAATGAAAAAGATTTTTACGTTATTATGCATCTGTTGCCTGGGTTTCGGAGCGATGGCCCAATTACCGATCAATCTGGGTGTTCACGGCGGGATTTCCAGTAACCGGATAAAATTCAAAGATATCCCCCAGGCTATCGGGACACAAGCCAATACTGGCTATATGGTCGGCGCATTTATGCGCGTCAATCTGGGAAAACTCTATCTGGAACCTGCTTTAAACTATTCGCATAAGAGAAGTGTGATAGAAGAAAAGGCACAGGCACTAGGAGAAAATCCTGACAACTTCGATCTGAAACTCAACACGTTCGATATTCCGATTATGTTGGGTTTCCAAGTATTGGATTTATCTATCGTTAAACTACGGGCCTTCCTCGGACCGGTACTTTCCGTCGGGAAAGTAAAAAACCTGAAAAAACTAGGAGATATCAGTACCGATAAAACCAACTGGCACGGTAAAGTCGGCGTCGGGGTAGATGTCTGGAAACTGACCTTCGATATCGATTATGAAAAAGCATTCAAAAATTTAGGTCATGAACTGAAAGCTCCCCGGTCGTTCAATTTCACCCTGGGACTAAAGATTATTTAAGACCACATTTAAAAATAGCCCACTGCCCGTCCCTGTGGGCTATTTAAAACGTTAGCACATTTTTTCCCCGGCATTCATTTGTTTTTTCAAAATATTTCCTATTCCTTTGTTTCGTCAATTCAATCCTTAAGAAAGATTGTTTGAATTATAAAGAGGAGTTGAGAGACTGGGCTCTATGAAACTCCGACAACCTCCGGAACTTTCCGAAAGGTGCCAAAACCCGGCCTGATAACAGGAGTTATAATTTAAAACAAAAGTAAGATGAAAAAAGCAGATTATTTAACCCACATCACCGACCGGAGAAACCGGAATCTCAAATTCTTCTCTCTTTTTGTATCTTCTATGGACATGCGCTGCATGCGCTGATCTTTTATACCCCCTATTCCGATTTACCGGCTTACGATATTACCAGGCAGTAGTTGGCAAGCCCCGTTAATAAACATTCGGTTTAATGTTTATTTTATAGTGGTATAGTCGAATCCGAACTATATCCTGACCAATTTAAAGGGTAAACGCCCCAGACATGAAACGCTCATTAAAAAACGACAAAATGAAAACTTACGCAGAAATCAATGAAAAGATAAAAAAAGGGACTGCCGTAGTACTGACAGCCGAAGAAGTATCCGAATTATCCAAGACATTATCACCCAAAGAAATTGCAGAAAAAGTAGACGTAGTAACCACCGCCACTTTCGGAGCGATGTGTTCTTCGGGTGCATTTTTGAATTTCGGTCATTCCAATCCCCCAATCCGGATGGAGAAGATCGAATTGAACGGCATCCGGGTTAGTGGTGGACTGGCAGCGGTAGATACTTATGTCGGCGCTACAGATTGTAACCCATCCTCTCCGGCTTATGGCGGAGCCCATATCATCGAAGACCTGGTCAATGGTAAAGACATTACACTGGAAGCCTGGGGAAAAGGGACGGATTGTTATCCCCGCAAACATATAAAAGCTATTATCAACAAGAATTGCATCAATGAAGCTATCTTATACAATCCGCGAAATTGTTACCAAAATTATAATGTAGCGACCAACACCACCGATCAGATCAAATATACCTACATGGGTACGCTGCTTCCTAAGATGAGGAATGCCTCTTACAGTTCTGCCGGTGAGCTATCGCCCTTGCTTAACGATCCGGAATGCCGGACCATCGGGTTGGGAACTCATATTTTCCTTTGCGGTACAGACGGTTATGTCACCTGGAACGGCACTCAGTTCAACACTTCCAAAGCGGTAAATGAACACGATATTCCCACTAGTAATGCCCGTACGATAGCTGTTGTGGGTGACTTGAAAAACATGAGCACCCAATACCTCCGGGGGGCCTATATCGAAAAATACGGTATCACCTTATATGTCGGAATCGGAATTCCTATCCCTATTCTGGACGAGGATCTGGCGAAAAGGGTGTCTATCCGGAATGAACAAATCGAAACGACTGTCGTCGATTATGGGAATGGCAATCAAATTCTGGGAAAAACGAATTATGCCGCTCTACAAAGTGGTGCTATCGAAATCAATGGCCATAAAGTAAGAACAGCGCCCCTTTCCAGTCTGGCCAAAGCCCGGGAAATCGCAGATTTACTGAAAAGCTGGATTCAGAAAGGTGAATTTTTACTCACCGAACCGGTACGGCCAATGC
>ENA-ORUB01002477-ORUB01002477.1-human-gut-metagenome-genome-assembly--contig:-NODE-2477-length-17341-cov-14.009256_pt1 | contig 17341 bp, 23 predicted proteins | sample MGYA00241918_ERZ509200 | MGnify/ENA primary metagenome ERZ509200 (study PRJEB26280, sample SAMEA2338853) | human gut metagenome | biome: human gut; feature: human-associated habitat; material: faeces... | reverse complement strand
GAGCAAACTTATTAACTTACTCTTATATGCAAACTTATTAACTTACTCTTATATACACTCATAATTTAACACCAAAGCCTAACTAGAAAAATAACCCCTGCGGCAACAAGGGTTATTATTGATACTACAATTATGTTTTTACATTTACCTGTAAATTTTCATCCTTCATACCTCAATATTCCATTCCAAGGATACGAATAATAACCATTGGTGCAAATCTCTCTACCTGATTGATCTCCAGACCTGCCACCTCTAACCGTTCCTTTTTCGTTTATATGCGCTCCAACATTCATTTCATTACCAATATATATTTCAGTGTGGTTTGCTGTATTCAGGAGTATATCACCTCTTACGCATTCGCTTGCTGAATTTCCTTTTCCTGCTAGCCATTTGAACCCAATTGCCGTGAAGTCTCTAATCATCGAATGCGTGTTTCCAGTATGCACTGGTAGGTCGAAACCACCACCAACGCGGAAAGCTTCATACACAAGCGAAGAACAGTCGTAGTCAGGTCCCCAACGGTAGTCCCAATCATAACCATGGGATGCATCCTCTGCAACAGCAATAGCCCACTTGATTGCCCCCTCGACTCCGATTCCACCCGGTGCAACGCTTCCTGCGCCAGCGTTAAGATTCACGGCTGATATCTTTTCGAACATCGTGCATTTAGCCCACGAATACCGCGACCGGTTCAACACGTACACGTTCTGTTCCCATGTTCCTGTGGGCTTGAACCTATAGAACATGGCATCGTTGAAATACACGTACCCGTCATCACCGATTGTTCCTATATAGGCGTTTTCCACCCCTGATCTTCTGATTGCCGTTATAATAACAGGTTCTGCCATGACATTCCTACTTAATCTTGCAAAGCGCTTCTAGGTATTTCTTAGCTGCATGAATATTATCTATCCATCCTGTTCTTGGAGATGTTCCGTAATTTCCGTATTTGAGAACCAATACAGACCAAAACACCCTTATTAAATGATCACAGTCAAATTGCAAGAAATGTCCCGGTATAGGAGCATTTGCACGATTTTCCTTTTCACATTTAGCTAGATATTTATGAATACGCTTCAATTCTTTTGCATATCCATTATACCATGCTATGCAATACAGCGCTTTGTCGGTTTCATTAAGCTTCATCTCAACCCCATTCTCACGATGTCCCTGAACCATTTATAAAGTTTCTGGCTTTCATAGAACAGACATCCAGAATCGTAAGCTTTCTTTAGTTCCTTCAAATGGTAGTTGTTCTTGAATCCACGTAGAAGGAACGTGTTAGGTTCCTGCGTTTCCGTGGTTACAGCATACACCGTTCTGCACTGTTTGTCAACGCTCTCGCTTATGTAGAACTTGCAGTTACGGTAGTCTCTCCACACACCTATTAGGTTATCGTAGTAGATCAACGTGAACTGGTATTCAGCGTCCTTTGTTTTCTTCTCTATGAACGTTCGATTGTCTCTCAGGAACCTGTTCTCAACTGCGTAAGCTGCGTATTCGGTTCCTGCGATAGCCTGATAGAACCTTGTTTTCTTTTTTGCCTCTATCAGGTCTGGGGGTGCGCACATCTGAACCAGAAACTCGCCCTTCTTGATTATGTCGCTTCCATAGGGCAAGTCAAGGTTTAGGAAGTCGAAGTAAGGATTGGACGAGGATATGGCATTTCCTAAAAACCACACCGTCACGTCGTAGTCCCTCGAGCCCGGCCTTGCAACGGTTTCGTAGAACTCGAAGAACGCCGTCACCTCGTCTGGCAGGTACCTTTGCTGCGAAGTCGTGTCGTCTATGACGTACTCGTCAAAGATGATGTCCGTCACGTAGTCCAGCGCATCCGATTTCAGTTTGCGGGCCGTTGAGAGGGCTGCCGCATAACCGCAAACCTCCTTGTCGATGTGCAGCAAGTTGGCCTCGCACCATAGAGCATGCCCTTCGTACTCGGTCTGCACGTGGTTGAAAAGGCGGCCGGACTTCTGCGTTGTCAACGTCTTTAGTTCTTCCTCGCTTCTACGCAGGTAGATGAACCGCCCCTTGCCCTTCATGTAGCGGTCGATGTCGTCTTTCAGCTTGCCATAGGTCTTGCCGCACCCACGTATGCCGTTCACGAAGTTGAAAAGGCAGTTATGGCTTCTCGTCCTGTCGAAGTCGATGTACTTCTGCATTTTCGTCTCCTTATGAAGCGAGCGCCCCATCATGACATGCAAGCGGGGCGCTCGAAACAGGGGTTGCTACCGATAGGGAAGGTACAGAGCGGGCCTTTCTCCGTTCGACCTGTGCATCTTTTCAGGACGTGCCCCACAGAATCGAGAAACCAGCTTACCTAACGGCGCAATGACATTATACATCAAAACGTTCCGGCGTTCAAGCGTCTTTGCATTTCCCTCACGCACGCTGACGGGCGAGACAGCACGCCGTCCTGCTCGGTGCCGAGGTAACGCTGCAAGGCGCGGCACGTGTTCGGCCCGAAGTAGCGGTCTGCCTCCACGCCCACCTTGGACTGGAGTGCGGCGATCACGTCGGAGCCGCCCCGGCCCACCTGCCAGGCGGTGGAGGGCACTCCGCCGATTGCCGACATGTCGCGGCTGTCCTGGTTGGACACCACGCCGTCGGCCACGGTGCCGAGAGCAGCCTGCAAGGCCCTCACCGTGGCAGGCCCCCACCATCCGTCCACGTCGAGGGACGCGTTCACGGGGGCGGCAGAGGACGGGCCGTCCCAATATGGGGACACCACGCCCGCCACCACCGAGTAGCTGCGCGTGCGCCTCCACACGCCGTTGCCGTTGGACTGCCTGCCTGATGCGGAACCAGAAGTGTTGCCCTCGATGGTCTGCAGGTACGTGCCGCAGTTCTTCTCCACGATTCCCACGTGGTCGGTGGCCGCGCTGGAATAGTTCCAGTCGAACACCACGATGTCTCCCGGGCCCGCGTGCCCCGCGTCGGTGACGCGCCCTACCCTGCGGGCCGCCGCGAGCGTCGAATCCGTGTTGTACGAGGGCGCGCCCGGGAAGTCCACTCCGGCCTGCGCGAAGACCCAGGACACGAAGATCATGCACCACCATACCTCGGTTGACGGGCCTGCAAGCCAGGATTCACCCGTCACGTCGGCCATCCATCGCCCGTACTTGCTTCCCGGCTGCGGGTCGTCCGGAGCATAGTACCCTATCTCTCCGGCAGCGATTCGAAGCACGTCATTCGGCGTCCCCATGGTCGATCACCTCCACTTCCGCAACGTCTTCGAAAGAAACCGAGTTTTCCGGGTTTGGCAGGTCGTTCGGTCTTTCCATGCCTCAATCCTCCTTTTCCGAATCGAAGAACTTCAAAAGCCTGCTGCCAGCAAGCGCCGGGCTTATCTTCGCCACGTTCTCCATGACGCTTGCGACCTCCATCAGTATGACGATGACGCAGACGGGAATCAGAAGCGGCATGTCGAAGCCAAGACCCGGCACATGCCTGACCGTGAACTCTACCAGCCATGCCACGAAAACCACGATCAAGAGCGCGGCCTTGTTGAATATGCCGTCCCTCATCTTGGAAGAGTTGACGCACCGGTTCTTCAACGCGCCCACGAAGCCCGACACGATGTCCAGCAACATGAAGACGCACGACAACCCCATTGCCCATAACTGCGGTTCTTCCACGAATTCCATTCTATCCCTCCAAATACCAGTTGTCCGATATGCTGAACATGTGCCCGTTGGTGTAGTGCAGAACTTCCGGCTCTCCGGATATCGTCCCGTCAGGCATCACCGTCACGACGGCGAACGTCGAACCCGGCGTGTCGGGAACCTTTATGACCGACTTCTTCGCGTTCGGCATGCCCGTCACCTCGATGCTTCCGGACACCGCCGTCGCAGAAACCAGGAAGTCACCTTCCGCCGTCTGCAGGCCGGCGCCTGAAAGCACTTCCCCTTCCGCCGTCTGCAGGCCGGCGCCTGAAAGCACTTCCACTTTCGTCTGCGTCATCGTCGCCGACGAAAGGGCGGACGCTCCAACCAGGTCGTCGTACTGTCCGGCCGTCAGCCCTGCCCCATTCATGGGCGACGGGCTCGAAACGAGGTTCCCCACCTGACTGGTGGACATCTCAACGCCATCGACCGCATTCGCCGTTTCCGTGGACAGCGTGGCCTGCGTCAACGCCTTGGACGTTTCCGTGGCCAGCGTGGCCTCCGTCAACGCCTTGGAAGTCCCCGTTGCGATTCCCGTGACGACCTCCACCGCCTTGCTTTCCGCCGTCACGTCCACCACGACCTCGTAGGACGCACCGGGCACGTCGCCCGTCGGCTCGATCGGGCACATGAAGCGGACGGGATTCTTCGGCCTGCATTCCTCCGGAAGAACCCACATCCTGCCGTCCGCTCCCGCCGTGCAGTCCCCGAGGAACTGCACGGTGTTCATGGAAGTGAGCATGAAGACGTTCGAGGTGGAGGCGGAACCGACCAGTTCCGCCACGTGGCTTCCGTTGAAAAGCGAGAAGAAGTTGGGGTTTCCTCTGTCTGGAACTTCCGCCATGGCCATTACACGCTTCTAACAGCCTCGAGAAACTTCTCTTCCGGTGCGTTCATCAATGAAAACTGTTCCTCCACCCCCATGTCTCCGAAGTCCTTAAAATAGATAGGAATGGCAAGTATGTCTATATTGACTAGTTCATCAGTCCACGGCGTGGACATGGAAGAGAAGCTACACGAACCATCGGGTTCCAGCCACATGTCAGCAATGTTTATGCGTTCTATGTCGTTCTGCCCAACACGCGAGCATGACGTGATGCCTATGAACGTCGCCTTCACGGTCGAAGACGGTTTCTTGAACGGTATGCTGCCCGCTTTCAACGTCACGCGCTGCCCGCTTTCGCCGGTCTGCGTGGTCACCTGTATGCGCCCGTATACCTTGCCGTATGTCCCGTCCTGATTAAGGGCGTAACTGATCAATGAATTATTAATAGTCAACCCACTGGATGGCGTCATCAGCGCCTGTGTTACCTGCCCGAACTTCACCAGTTCGAACCGGCTTTCCAACGAATTTGCCTTTGAAAGCGCCTGATTTGCGTCTGTCTGGGCGTTCGATGCTGCGGATGACGCGGCTGCTGCATCTTGCGTGGCGCTTTCAGCTACGGAAATCGCCTTGTTGGCCGTAACACTTGCATTCTCCGCCATTTTCTGGACGGCAGCGATCTGTGCCGTCTGTTCCGTTATTTTGTTGTTGTTGGACGCAACGCCCGTGTCGATCTTGGACATTGCGCCGTTGAAGTCCCCAAGCCATGTTGGCTTGTCCGTCGCAGCGAATTGCGGCAGCTGCAAGAACGGCGTTGTGTTGGTAGCACTCATGTCGACACTCTCCTTAGTTTCCATCCTGCACAGGCAGGTCGCTGTTGCCGTTCAGAAGAACGGCGTTGTACAGATCGTCGGTGTATGCCGTGGCATCGTAGCCGTCGATTTCCTGCGCGGTCTTCTCGAACGAATCCATCTTGCCCGCATTGTAGGCATAATACCTCAAGAAGTCGTATTGCCTGTCCAGTTCCTCCTGCAGCGGGCATATTCCGCCCCCTGTCTGGGACTGCACCATCACCTTTCCCACGGTCGCATTCACTATCAGCGATTCGAGGTACTTTTCCAGGATATCGTTCTGGTCGTCCGAATAGTCCTTGGCTCCCTGCACTTCCTTGTCAACATACAAGTACAACGCGGACAGTTCCTTCTCTATGTCCTTTATGACCTGCTGAATCTGCTCGATGGTGGCGCTGTCGCCAACCACGTCTATGAGTTCGTTCAGCTTGTCGACGACCTTCGCCAGGACTTCGTAGTAAGACAGTTCGTCGGTGTACACCGCAGGAAGCACCCTTTGCGTGAAGAACCTCAAAGGCGGTATCCTTACGTCCGTCGCCATGTTCCCTCCTTTCACCATATTGTCATGAAGCATTGGGCCAGTTCACGGTCATGCACCACGTCGTTGTCGATGTTTAGGAACGTTTCGCGGTACAGCTTCAGAAGTTCGGACTGCGGGCGGGAATATCCCGTCTCGTCCCTCTGAACCATGTTGTCGTAGCTTCCCGTGCTTTCGTTCGACGCCTTGCCGTTGGCCCTTTCCGTGTCGAACGTCGCGTTCGTGGCGTATTCCAGGCTCTTCACCTGCTCCGGTAACATCTGGCTTGATGGCGTGTCCTGGTAGACGTTCTGCGTGTCGGTGGACGATTCCGTGGTTCCCGAGCCCATGTTCTCGGCCGTCCCCCACGCATGTTCGACGTGGGACAGGTTGCGGTCGCCCAAAGGCTCCATTCCAAGCGCAAGCAATTCGGATTCGTAAAGCTGATTGTAATACGGCATTATCAGATGCATGGCGTCTCTCACGAACATGCGCCATCTCGCAACCGTCTCGGCACCTATCTCGCGCGTGTAGTAGTGTCGTATGATCTTGTCGTTCAGAACCTTTCTGTGGGTTTCTTCGAATATCGGATAGTCTGCAAGCCCCACTTCCGAATACACGCGCTCCCACATGGATTCCTCGTGCGGAGCGCCGATGTCGTCAAGGGCCTGTTCCACCACCCATCTAAGCTGTGTCGTGTACCTGCTCATCTTCCACCCTTCAATGCCGCCTTGAGCGCCTGCCAGAGATTGCCTCCACCATACCCTGTGTTCCCTCCCTTGTCAACCGTCCCGCTCTCCATTCCTCCAACGGGAACCGTACCCTCCTTGTCCGTCCTGATGTACATGCCGCTTCGGAAGTCAACGTCGATGTCCAGCCCGAACATCTCGTTCACTTCCTTGCAGAACTGTTTCCTGCTGTTCAGGCGAGTGAACCTCTGGGCTTCCACGTCGCCCATGTTGCCCATCACCTCGGGGGACACCATGCGTTCCTTCTTGTCCGTGTTGGTGTTCTCTATTCCCAGGTACGTCAGCGCCTCGTTCCAGATCTGGTGCTTGACAACCTGTATCTTGTCGGCCACGTAGGGCGAAACTGTGTCCAGCACCTCCACCCCGGTCAAGTCCAAGTCCTTGTCGGCCCAGCATACAGGCATGAACCCGTCCACCTGCGCGAAAAGGTTCTGCAGGGAGAGGCGCTGCTTCTCGGTGCATTTCACGATGCGCGGCGTCTTCTGCTGGGCTATGTTGGTGTACACGCTGCGCTCGCACTGCCACAGCATCTTGGCATACAGGTCGAGTTGAAGGAACGTGGGGGTGCCTATGTTGTCGTTGAAGCAGATCACCGAATTGGTTATGTCGAACCTCATCGTGGCATGGTTGGGGTCTACCGTGTACGCCCAACGCTCCTTGGGAATGTTGTAGATGTCGAAGGGGCCCGCCATCACCATGCGCAGCATGGCGTAGCCCTCTGGCGAGCGCTGTTCGGGGTCTTCCTTGATGGCCTCGTCGTACACGAACAGGCACATGCCGTTCGCCAAAAGCCACCTCTCCACCATCCTCTCGTTTACGCCCTTCGGGAGGTTCTTCCATTCGAAGACGGAAACGGCCAGGTCGTACAGACGCCACATGTAGGACAGGTACGTCTCGTCGTTGAGCCAGTCGTTCTCACGCTGGACGGCGTTTCCAGCGACTTTCTTCGGCACCCTGCCGTCGGGAAGCCTGAATCCCTCGTACATTCCAGGGGTAAGCATTGCATGTCCTCCATCAGACTATCGAATTGTCAAGCGCGTAGTTGCCCACGTCGTTCACGTGCCAGAAGGTGATGCCTCGGTCGAACAGGCGGTTTATCTGCGCCAGCGTTCCGGCTGGAACCTTGCCGACAACGGAAGACCCGTTCGTCTTCACGTAGTTCCAAGACCTGCGGCCCACAACGTTGGGGACCTTTATTTCCGAAACCAGATAACCATACATGCTGTAGTAGTCGTCTATCTGCTTCGCCATTTCACGACGGCACGTGTACTTCCTGAACCCCACCGTGTAACTTCCCACGTTCACCAGCGAAGTAGTGGAGTTCATCCCTCCCCTGGACGTGTTTGGCGTGCGGGTGGCTTTTGAAAGGGATGCAAAGGCGTTCACCTGATCTTGTACGGTGTCAACTGCATCGTTCGCCATTCCAAGCAAATCCAGTCTGGTTGCCGAGCCCACAAGCCTCTGCGCACCATTCATGGCATTGTTCATGAAGGGCAAGTCGGTCTGCGAGTTGAACTTCAAACCGAACAGGTCTACCTGTGATTGTCCGTACATGTTCGCCCATGCCTGGTACACCCACATGCATGTAGGAAACGCCTCCATGTAAACAGCCTGTTCCACAGACCTTCCAGCATTTCCGTTGTAGTTCTTGGGAATGTACGCCAACGTCGATGACATAGAGCATCCTCCGGTCTTGTCGAACGATGCCGTTCCCTTGGTTCCGAAGAACTCCAAACGGAACTTCTGGTTCCCTCCGTTGAAATTGGTCACCTCGAAATACTGATTGGGGTAACAAAGGGTTTTGTTGTTCTTCGGCACGTAACCGTCAAGCGAGCCCATCCCCACGTTCAGGCTGTAGTCCTCCGTAGGAGTTCCTGCCGAGGCGTCCACCCAGTACCCCCAACCATTGTCCTTCTTAACTCTGTTCTGCACGCAGAAGTCAGGCACAAGGTATATCGCGCTTATAGCGTCCTGCTGGCCGTTGGAAGAAAGCGCGTCGAGGTACGACTTGAGTTCAGAAATGTTGGGGAACACCGACAAAGAGCAACCAGAGTATACACCCATGTACTTGTCTCCCCCGACGTTCACGTAGGTTCCATCCTTCAACGGCTCCACTGCAGAGGCCACCACGGGATAGAGGAACCAGTTCTGATTGTCGAAAGAATAGTAATCAACGATGAGTTCCCCCGGGTCTAACCCTTCGTCCTTGATATGCATCCCTATAGTGTCATCGTCCACATGCTCCCTTTCCACCATGCACGCTTTCACGGTGCAGTCGGGAAACCACGTCTGCATGATGTCAAGGGAAAGGTGCAGCCGTGACGAGTTTGGATTCACGTATTCGACGTCCGTTATGAAGGAGTAGAACCACCTTTCCCCGTAGTTCTCGTTCTTGAACATGCAGTAATTGTACCCGTACAAGGTCTCGGCATTGAACGGCACCACTATGGAATCGTCGACCCGCTGGTACGTGTAGTCCTCTCTCCGTAGCGACATGGGGCAGAGGGCGGCGAAATACTGCTGTTGGGCTTCCCTGTCGGAGAAGTACCTCACATGCCTGTACGACGGGTCGAAAGGAACAGTGCCTATGTAGACGTTGGTTGACGGTTGAAACGGCATGAAGACCTCCCGGATGCGAGGGACTTGGAACAGTCCCTCGCTCTCAGACTATTCGGACACGGTGATCGTCGCGGAAGCCGACTTCTTGGCGTCCGCAATGCTCGTTGCAGTCACGGTAAGCGTCGTGGCCGTCTCGTCCTTGGCGACGTGAACCTTGCCGGCGTCGGAGACGTAGGAGCCCGAAGAGGCGTTTCCTTTAAGCGTCCACTGAACGCCCTTGTTGATCACGCCGGTTCCCGTCACGGTCGCCTCGATGGCCAGGTCTGCTCCCCTGGGAAGGGTCGCAGCCGTTGGCGAGACGGCGACGGCGGTGATGGACGATTCCACGTCGGAAAACGCGACGGCCTGGTTGAACGGGCTGATGGAGAACGTCTTCCACACATGGTAGTTGTAGTTCCAGTACAGGCCCTTGCCGTTGTAGTTCTCCGTCATCTTCTCGAAGTTGTCCCAAACCTGCCAGAAGTCCCGGGACGTGGTGATTGCCGGGACGCCTTGAAGAACCGTCACCTCGTCTTCCGTCCAGGGGGCAAACGACGGGTCGGTGACGCCGTTCTCGTCGGTGAACAGGTCTTGCAAGCGCTGCCAATCCATGTCCACGAAGGAATCCACGGCAACCACGCGCCCGATGAACTGCGCGTAATCCAGATTGTACGCCCTTGCCAGGACGTTCAAGTCCATAACGGCCTCGAACGATGCGGTGACGATGATGTACTGGTCTTCGATGTTCGTGTGCGTGGTCACGCCGGACATGGTGTATTTGTTGCTCTGGAACTCGAGCAGGCGCGCCGTCTGGCGGAACACCGTGGCAACGTCAACGGCGTTCTCCTTGGTGGCGCTGGGAATGGGCACCGACTGGACGTACCCGTTGAGAATGGCACGCGCCAGCATGTACTTCATGACCAGGTACTCGTCGGTCTGGGCCGAGGTGTACACGCTGTCCACGATGGCCGCGATGAGGTCTGAGATTCCCTGCCAGGACAGGAACGCCTGACGAAGCTGGTCGTCGGTGATGGTGATGGGGTAGTACTTCTGGAAGTTCATCGTGTGGAACGCCGCGCGCACGTCCGGGATGGTGCGCTTGAACACGTCCTGTTCGGCCTTGGAAGGGCTGAACTGGTACGGACGCGCCAGGTTCACGAAGATCTCTTCCACCGTCTCGCCGAACTCGAGGCGTCCCTTCTTGAACGCCGACCACGGATTGGTGTACATCTTGGACGAGATGATGACGAACCCGATACGGTTGACGAGCGCGTCCAGGTACGCGTTCGCGGCAGGCGTGTAGTTCAGGATGTAGTCCCCGATCTTGTGGATAGTCTCGGTGGTTCCCGAAATGCTGATGGTCCCGTCCCCGGCCTTCTCGATCACTCCGCGTGCAAGGAGCGGTTGTGCCAGTTCCGGGGTTTCCTCCATCAGCGCGGTGGTCACCGCCACCGGGTCGATCTTCGTTTTCGCCGGAACGGTGCTTGTCTTGGTAGGCATGTGTGTCCTCCTTTAGTTGATTCTGTCGTCCCACAGCGCCGCGAAGCCTCGCGGGCGGGATTCCTTCCGAACGTCAGCCGCGTGGCGGTCGATGACGTCCTGGCGGTCGGTGATTCCCTCGCCGGAATCGAAGAACCTGTCCGCGTAGCGCTCCTTCCAGGAATCGCGGTCGGCAATCGCGTCGTCGCGCTCCGCCGCAAGACGGTCGCGCTCGGCCTCGAGGCCCGCATATGCGTCCCGGTTGTCCCACCTCTCGTCCAAATCCGCGGCGTCGCGGTCTATCTCGGCGGCCATTTCGAGGCGGCGTTCCTCGTCAGGCTCCATAGCCAGTTCGCGCAACGACGGTTCGTACCTGCTCGCCATCTGCATCCTCCTATTCGTGAATCGTGAAAACGTCCTCTACCAGTATTGTACCACCTTTCACGTCCTTGGGGCGCAACTTCCCCGCAAACTGTGTGCCGAACGCGAAATTCTCCATCGTGACACCTGAATGGCAACGCGACGGCATCCCGGCGCAATGCACGACCAGTTCCCCGCCTTCCTCGAAGCAGTAGGACTTGGCGCGCAGCGCCTTGAACCTGTCGAACCGGTGTTCCAAAGCCCATTTTCCAAGTTCCACGTCGTCCACTTCCATGCCCTCTGGCATTTCTGTGCCCAGGAAGTAGTTGGAATCCGTGTCCGAGTAGAGCCATCGATGCCTGTTCGCCTGCGCCGCACGCACGGTGAACGCGCGTGCATACGCGGTTATGAACGCACCGACGGGAAGGTAGACGGCCTCTTTTCGTTCCTCGTCCAGCAGCGCGTACTTCACCACCCCTTCGTCCAGATACGGCATGCGGGACTGCTTGACCGGATTGGTCGCCATCTTTCCGTAAAGGGAGTTCAGTTGAAGCTTCGCAATGGTTCGCATTCCAGGGTTTCCCTCTACCGTCGCCCTCTGCTTGACCTCCGTCCACTCCCTCACGTAATCCTTGAAAAGCAGCGTGGAACCCTTGAACTTGTAGCCCCTCACGTAGCGCACGTCATGAACGTCGTACTGCTCGAAAAGCATTTCCAAGTCCACCGACGTGAGGCACAGGGGCTGCAGCCCGCCCGAATCCCTTATGTACTCCGTCTCTCCGAAAAGCCTGTTCCCCTTGAGTTGCATGCAGGGGATGTGACCTTCCTTCACCGTGAAGTCGGCTTCCAGAAACTGTATGTACAGGGGCATCTCGGGGTCGTCCACGTAAGAGCCCTCATAGGCTTCGGGCTCCCCATAGGGAAGCACTTCTCCATGCACCGAAGCCATCACGGAAGGGTACAGGGAATTGACGTCGAACGACAGGCCGGGACCCACTATCTTCCCTGCAAAGTCCGGATTCGCCATCACGAACCCTCCCTTGTAGCACCCTCCCTTCCTCAGATCGAGGTCGTAGTCGGGCTCGGGGTACCAGTCCCGGAACCGCTTCTTCCCACCTATCGACTTCACGTAATGGTGGAACGCGTTCGACCCTGCGGTTATGCGCTTCATGTCCCTTTCGTACATTTCCTGCAAGGCCAAAGCCACTATCTTCACGTCGTTGGCTATGTACGCCCTTTCCTTGTCGGTCAGGACGTGTCCCGGTTCCCGGGCTTCCAGATAGTCTATGTCCAATTTCTCGATTGACAGGCCGAACGCCTTTGGAATGGATGCGACCGGAAGGGGTATCACCTTGAGGGAATCCAGGAACTCCACTGCAGCTACGGGGGTGAAGTAAAGCTTTATGCTGTAGAACTGGCCCATGTCGCTTATAAGGGTCGTGAACGTCTTGTGTCTGGCATCGTCCTTTCCCGCAACCCACGTCCACCCGTTGGACAGAAGGTGGTGCAGCACGAACTTTCCGTCGAACTTGAGGTTATGGAAATACACCCTCGAGCCCTCCACCGCCCTGCACCACGAAACGAACGATTCGATGTCGTTTCCGAAACTCACGTTCTCGGCGTCTCCGACCTCGCTTGCAGCCCATGCCCATACCCTGCAGTCGTCCGGATCTGCCGTGGTTTCGAAGTCAGCCGCATACGTCGGCACATTGCAAACCTCGCTTCCATCCCATAATCCACCGTCCCAAGTCAAGGCCCATATGTCTTTGTACTCCATCACACGGCCCCAACGTTCGTCCAGTAACCCAGTATTTTCTTCATCTTTGCTTCCCTTTCCTCCGGCCCGTAGATGTACGAGATGCTTGGGGAATCCTCGATGGCCTTGACGAGGGCCTCCCAATCGTCCTTCGCCATCGCCAGTATGGTTTCCTGGATACGTTCGATATCGGCATCATGCTCGGGAAAGCCTCCGAAAACGCTCCACAGGGCTTTCATGTAATTGGTATAGTAACGTCTAACCTGTTCCTCGTTGCTCATGTTGAGTAGACGCGATTGCGTCTCTATGAAACGCCTTATCGCCCCGGCTCCCAACGTTGACACCGGGCGTGTGTCCCTGGAAAGGGCAGCCTGCTTCAGATTTCCGGCACCCGCCGTTGGCTGAACAACTCCCTCTGCCTTGGCCCACATGCTCTTTTTCCTCTCCCGCACGCTTTTCAGCACGGCGTATTCGTGCCTCTCGTAACGGGTGACGATGGAGCCGTCCTGCTGCTGCACCGGCTCCAAGGCCTTGGGCCTCGTCACCCTTGTCAACCTGTTGACAGTGTTCTTCAACGCACGTGCGGTGGTGATGGACGACTTCAGTTCCTTGTACGAGACTTCCTGCGGAAGGTAGATGTGCGCAAGAGGGTCGGCTTTCGCAGCCCTGCGAAGGGCGTTGTTGTACCTGCGCACAGCAGAGTTAAGCCTCCTCAATTGATTTTCATTCCATGAAATTCTATACTCTCGGGACATTCGTACGCAACCCCCGTCGATTCGTTGATTATCAGGAAACCCCGCGTCTCTATCTTCCTGTACAGGCTGAAGTCGGCAAGCAGTTCCATGTCCATATCGAATTTGAAACGCCTCGTCATGGAATCGTTCAGCCACTCCCTGTTAGCTTCCAACCCTTTTCTGAACTTGACAAGATGCGCAGGACTTGAAAAGAAGAACTTGTAAAATCCCACGAAACAGAAATACGGGGATTCCTTGAGGTCATAGCATATCCCGTTCTTGGTGAGCACCATTCCGCACCTCCTTTCAATATGGAAAAGCCCTGTGCTTGGAAACCACGGGAACCATGCAGGAGTTAAGGTAGTAGACCAGTCCGCCCGCACGCACGTTCCCATAAGCTTCCAGCAAGGGAAGAACCTCGTCAATGTCGTCTCGCCTTACCGGATATTTCGTGTCCTTGGTGAACATGTACTCGAACGTTCCCGTCTCGGGATGCGCGACGAAAACGCTCACCCCTTGCGGAACCGCCCCGTCCCAAAAGGACACGTTGACGTTCAGAACACGGCATATGGAACGGTAAAGAAACTCGCTCAGCAAGTCCTTGTCGGCCATCGACAGCATGTTTACTTTGTACATCGGCGCTCCTTACAACTGGAGCCGCCGAAAGTGGCGGCTCCTAGTCCGCTTGATATGCGGGTAAGCCCTAGAACTGGACGGAAAGCGTAAGCATAGAGCCGTTCGCTACCTTCTCCTGCTTGACAACCACAGGAATGGGCTGCTCCCAAGTGGGCTCGCCGAAAGTGGCAATCAACTTCTTCAAAGCGGAGAACATACCAACGGAAACGCACTCATAGGCTTCGCCCTTATCGTCAATGAGGACGATTCGCGGTGCCTTGTCACATTCGCCAGTCTCCTTGTTGACCAATTCAAGGGTTTCGGCGTACACGTCGCGCAGCATGATTTTCTTGTTGATGAAATCCGCGATTTTATGCTGCGGGTTGTTGGCGGCGTTGAACACAAGCGCCTTGTCCTTCATCGACTCCGCTTTTACGGAACAGAAAGCAGCAAGGTTGCCGCCTTCCAACTCGCGCACGTCGTATTCGCGCATATCGCTGGTAACGTCTGCGGTGGAGATTGCAACGATTTCGTTAGACATGATGAAAAACACCTTTCTTTTCTGGTTACTGAACGTCAGCGGTCGGGACTTCGGGTGCAATGCCCTTCGGCATAGCCTGACCCTCGTTCATTCTAGATCTCCTTTTCCTCGATCACGACGCTTTCGGCCAAGAACTTGTCAAGAGGCATGGCGTACTTCATTCTCTTTACCGGCTTCCAGACCACCGTGCATCCTCGGGGGACGGCCGTTCCCGTGGCCTCCATCAGGGCCGCACGGGCCTCCCCCTTGTTCATTGTGGTGGAATGGACGGTGCATTTCGCAATGTCGCTCAATCCCACCTCTCCGTCGGATTCGCACACCGAATACGCAGTGACCTCGTATTCGGTCATGGTTCGGGTAACGTTTTGCATTGCTAGATTCCTTTCTGTTTGGGTACATCCTACGCTCAATATCTTAACATGCACGAGAATATGAGTGTTCGGAAAATTCAACTTTTCATAAAATCTTCACAAGCATCAATCATGAATTATCCTTAAATCGCACACAAGACTATGACAACCGAAGTCAGCAGCATGCCCAAAAACCTTATCAAAGCTTTTAGGGATTTGGGCATGTAAAGCCATGCTTCCTCAATAGTCAGTTCATATGCTTTCACGGCAATCACCTTCTACACATAAAAGACATTTACATCGACATCAGGATAAACCTCATGGCAATAATCTTTCCAATCAAACCCATTATAATAACTAACACCCGGAAACTTGTAATATTTTTCATCCAATTCATAACCTCCTACCAACTTTATTACAACTTCTACATCTTTATTTCTCAAGGGTATCAAAACATAACCACATGTATACACACCATATTCATAATCAGCATAAACAGTAGCTGCATTACCGCCCGCATAGAAAAAGTATTCGCCATTACGTTTCCTGTAAACACTTTCAAAATAGTAATCAAGCCCCAAAGATTTTGATTCGTTAAAAGTCACAAGCTTTGCCGTGTCGGTATTGTAACGACGCCCGAAAATTCGCTTTTCCATGACCGATTCCTTTCTAAAATTCATCCAATACAGCATTCGCAAACTCGCTGTAAACCTCGTTACGAGTGGCGAAAATCGTAAATGTAGACCTTATGCGATTCCGAAGCCGCTCACACTCAAGGATGCGTGCCGCGCCGTAATCGCTTACAAAATGCGAGGTTGTTGCGTTCCTCTCTTTACCAAGTAACAACTCGATGGGTGAGTGCGCACAGACGCGAACATTCGACGTTTCCAAATAGCACGCAACCTTCGCAGTTGACATTTTCAACGGGTATCCCCTCTACGATGCCATTCGCAAATGCGTATTCCTTCTCAACATCATCAACGCCAAGCGCCGCTATCTTGCGCATTTCGCGCGCGTTGCAGTCCCAAACGAAACTACAATAATCTTGGATGAACGCGTGAACGTGCTTCCACGTGGTGACGCTATAATCATAGAGAGGAAGCAGATAAACGCGCATCTTGCAATACACAGCGACGCGGCTAGAATAGCTGTGAAGAACAAGCGCGTTTTCAAGGTTCAGAACCTCTCCGCTTTCAAGTTCAATGGTGATGTTCTTTTCCTCGGTGACGTATGCGCTCATGTTGCGAAGTTTCATTGTTTGCCCTTTCATCATCGATAACCTTACCTTGTATTTCTAAATTCTAAATAAGAAACGCCAAATGCTGCTTCAAAGGCGTCAATCATAGTTGACCACCTACTAATCATTCTTTCATACACGGGATCTTCAACCCCATCACAATAATCAAGGTAAATTTTGGCGGAAATCTTTTCCCGCCGTATCTTATTCTCAAGCTGCGCCATGCAATAAGCAATATCAATATTATCAATCATTGTTAATCCTCCTACTATTTTTCCATAACTCTTAGATCACCACTAAATACTAGACTTAAAGCACCACCTATCCATTAAATCAATAGCCTTCTCCCATCCATTAACATCATCTATACTGCTCACTATGCCCTCCATTTCGCAATCATAATTGCGACATTTCCGGCATGCGTCATTGCATACGGATCCGGAGTAACAAATACCCCATACGTCTCCTTCCTCGAAAATGTATATATAGGAGTTGCCCGAACGCTGGCAAGTCCAGCGCTCGATCTCAATGTCACCTATACTATCTTCGGCAGCTATAAATCTGTCATATGGCATGCCGCAGTATACTTCGCGGCAATATGACCTCCAATCAAAGCGATCATCACATATCCACGGGTAACACTCGTTACCCGACTTATATTCGCCCACAACCAATTTTGTGAGCACTTCAACATGTTCGGGACTTATCGGGACTATAACAGATCCCGATACCTCGACATGCTCCCGATATTTCGAGTATATCGAGTTAGGCCCGCCAGAGCCTACAAAAAAGCAAGCTCCATCAGGCTCACAATAAATAGCTTCCGAAAGGCTATTGCCATCTACGAAATCTGCAATAAGTTCCGCAGAATTCGTATCATAGATGTGTCCAAAAATCATCCTTTTCATTAATCCTCCTTTATCGTCGTTAACCTTAACTTATATTAAGTATATTACTACAGATGGTAATTAAAGTCAAGATATAAATTGATATTAATTGTGATTAATTTCAAGATGGGGAATTAATTCTTATTCTGTAGTCGCTGGATTCGATGTAGAGGATGTCG
>ENA-ORUB01002476-ORUB01002476.1-human-gut-metagenome-genome-assembly--contig:-NODE-2476-length-17358-cov-2.705889_pt1 | contig 17358 bp, 8 predicted proteins | sample MGYA00241918_ERZ509200 | MGnify/ENA primary metagenome ERZ509200 (study PRJEB26280, sample SAMEA2338853) | human gut metagenome | biome: human gut; feature: human-associated habitat; material: faeces... | reverse complement strand
ATACATCCTGGCAATGAAGAATTCAAGCACTGCTAACCCAGATGTGTTATTAATTACTTTGCCCAAATTTTGCCTGCATACTTGCTGTTATTAAGAGTAGTCTTTGTGATTAACTTACCCTTCTTGTCATATACGCGAATCTGAGTCTTGTAGTAATAGCGCTTAGCCTTCTTACCCTTTACGAAGGTGTAAGTGTTTGCCTTCTTAGTCGCTGCTACCTTATAGCTTCCGCTCTTCTTTGTTGAACGGTAGAAGCTGTACTTAACGTTGTAACCAAGATCCTTAAGAGCCTTGATATCAGCCTTAGTCTTCTTAGTCATCTTAACGTTAACTTTTACATTCTTCTTCTTTGTCTTTGTTGCAACGGTTGTAAGCTTCATCTTAGAAGTAATTTTCTTAGCTTTCTTTACCTTTGCAACATTATCAAGTTTGTCCGCATCGTCCTTCTTATCGTCTGTTGCAATTCCTGCTTCCTTAGTATCTACAAGACCAAATTTACTGAAGTGAGTTGTATCAAATACGTAGTATTCTGATCCAGCCATATTTACGCGCTTGCCATCCATTACAGTGAACTTGTCTGCACTATCGAAGTGAACTGCTGCAACAGTCTTATCTAGAAGTGCTGCAGGAATTGGAAGCTTAACAGTAATCTTACCATTGAACTGGCTGATTACTTCATTTCCAGACATAACAGTCAACTTATAAACAACTGTGTTCTCTCCAGTTAGCTTCTTCTGCTCGTCAGTTGCAGCCTTAGCCTTGTTAATGTTAACAACGACAGTTGTTCCCTTAGCATCCTTAGAAATCTGAGCTAAAGTTTCCTTATCAATTGTCATTTCACCCTGTTCTGACTTAACAGTTACAGTAGCTTCAGTTTCTTTAACAATTGAATTTACCATATCCTTAGGAAGTTCTAACTGAATGTTGTCTGCACCCTTTGAGTCGGATGCTGCAACGTCTAAAACGATATCCTTAGAATTGTTTTCCTTAGCCTGCTTGATGATTTCATCCTGGTTTTCCTTCTTAACAGTTACTGTGGCAGTTGATTCAACTGTTCCGTCTGTGTTGGTTTTGTTAGAAACCGTTACATCTGTAGGCGACTTGGTTGTTGTGGATGCACCAGAACCGGAAGTTGTTACGTCCTTTTTTGGTGTGTCCATGCCACCTGCTGCAGGATCTTGTTTATAGTCAACAGTATAGTACCAAAGAATTTCGTCACCGCCTGACAGCTTGTATGATGTCAACGGAATTGCAGGTAAGAAATTATTTACCTTATACAACCAGCCTGAATTTTGCCCTTTATCAAATTCTCCTAAAGTTACATTTCCTTTTGTAATAGATTTAACATAGCCATCCTCAGCACCTTTCTGGCTCATTCCAGCTGCTGCAAGACCTGATGTAAGTGCGTGGTATACAGTTGCACCGTCTTTAACAGTGACAGGGGCGCGACCTAGCCATTCGTCTGTGTCAGTTTTGACAGTTAGATATACGGTAATGTCATCCTTGCCTGTAGGTTCTGATGGTTTACTTGTTGCACCGTTACCTGTTGCCTTTGCAACGGCTGAACCCTTGTTACTAAAGTCGTAGATATTATATGCTTTTCCTATTTTTTCTCCTTGCTTAGCTGCTAGCAATCCACGGAAGCCCTGCTCTGTAGCCAGTACGTTAGTCTCTCCACTATATAAGAATCCGTTTTTCTCCTTATTCAACATTCTCGCAAGGCCATCAACTAGGTTTTTAGGACCAACTTTATATTCCCTATAGTCCTTTCCGCAAGCCGCAAGTCCAGCTAGTATAAGTCCTGTGGATTCTGCACTAGGAGCATTAGTCCATGAAGAATAAATTGCCCCTGTCTTGCCCTGGAACTTAGCAATTACATCCGCATTTAATACTTTATCTAGCGCAGTCTTAACAGCGTCATTTGCTCTGTAGTACTTTGACAAAGCAAGAATTACCGGTGCCGAGGCGTCCATATCAAGTACATCTTTTCCCTCGTAAGTGTAACCCCAGCCTCCATCAGTAAGCTGCTGAGTTAATATCAAGTCGACAACGCTCTTAATTTCTTCTACAGTAGCATATTTTTCATCCTGCTGAAGAGCAATCAAGATATATGGTAAATTGTAGATACTGTCGCTTCCGCCAGTCTTATTCTTGACCATATTCTTTAGTTTGTCAACCATATTGAAATAGCTTCCTGCTGTAGAATTTACAGTTTCAACCTTTGTAGCATCATATCCCATTGCCTTCATAGCAATAATACTCTTTGCCACATCACCTGCGCCCGTTGCCTCTGCACCAGTTGTGATGAAGTAGTTCAGAAGTTCCTGCTTCTTCGCATCTGAAAGCTCAACTTTACCATTTCCGTAAGCGTCAGCATAAGCGACCAAATCAGCCATCTGCCATGCCGCATTACCGTTGCTTGTAATACTGCTACTTACTGCCGCGTCGATATTTCCAAGAACCTCTTCAAGGTCTATTTCTACCACGCCCTCCAGACGTACTCCGAACATCTCAAAGAGTTTGTCACTTACATCTTCAATTGTTGTAAGTCCCATTTCTCCAAGAATTTTCTTTTCCTCACCACCTGTGAACTTATTGATGTTTCCAATAGTTCCAAGGATTTTTCCATCAGACGCCACGCAGTTTCCGAAGGCGTTCTTAATAGTAATTCTGCTGTCTATGCCAACTAGCGTTCCGCCCATATTACCGGCAAAACCACCTGCGTATCCAGTCAACGAGTCACCTGTAACAGTTACAGTTCCAGCACCAATAACATTTTCAGCCTTGCTTATGGAGCCAGCGAAGCCTCCAACATAGCTGCTTCCCTTAACATTACCCGTGCTGTAGCAATTTTTCACAATGCCATCGCTGATTCCCGCAAAACCTCCAACGGAGTTGTTTCCGCTTACAGTTGCACTAGTTGCACCATCATATACGCTACCAGCGTTATCTCCAACAAAACCGCCAACCATGGCTGCCGTTCTAGCACTCTCAGCAGCTTCAACTTTTCCTGATACATCTCCTTTTGTAACAGTTCCCTCGTTATCTCCAACAAGTCCGCCAACCTTATAGTCACCTACTACAGTTCCATCAAAGGTTCCCTTGTTTACTGAACTTGAAATTGAAAACAATGTATCCTTATCAGTTTTTCCGTCATTAAGACCTACCAAACCACCGACTCTCTGAACACCGCTAACGGTTCCGCTTGCAGAGCAGTTTCCAACAAGGTTAGCGACATTGTCCTTCATGTTTTCCTTGTCAAGCTGAACCTTAGCCCAACCAACCAGTGCACCTACCTTGTCTTTACCTGTTACATTAGCCTTTTCCAGCTTCAGGTTCTTAACAGTAGCACCTAGAATAACATTGAAGAAACCTGTACCTTCTCCGCTTCCCATAATAACAAAGTTAGATATAGTATGATTCTGTCCGTCAAATATTCCTGTAAACGGATGGGCACTGCTTCCGATTCCAGAGAATTCTTTGCCTTCAAGATTAATATCCTTCTTTAGACGATAATTCTTTCCAAGAACCTCAGCATCTGTGCTTGCTGCCAGTGCCTTAAGCTCTTCTGCTGAATTAATGTCAGTCCATGTAAAGTCAGGATTTTTAAGTTCCACCCAAGTTGGTCCCTGGAAGTGGTTTTCTGTAGTTCCCTCAAACCAAAGAACTTTATCTTCGTTCTTCACTGTTGCCAGTGATGCACTGACATTTGAAAGTTCATCATTAATTGTAAACATCCAGCCGTCCGGTGCGACAATTGAGTAACCATTGATGGTTTTGATAAATCTGCCGAATGCTGCACTTGTCTCATACTCATATGTCAGCTTGCCCTGAGCAACAGCTGCATCCATTAGATCCACCAGTCTTGAGTTTCCGTTAGACTCCATAGTTACGCTGATAACATCGTCCTTCTTCTCAAACTTATAGTCTTTTTTATCATAAGTCGCTAGGGCGATATCCACTGTAATTTCAGAAGTTTTAGTCTTTTCTGGAGCCTTAACGGCAGTCAAATAAGGAAGACCTTCGTTGTGTTCTGCGTCCTGAGACCAGTTAGCATCCTTATTAAGATCTCTTAGGAATGCTTCTGTCTTCATTTCAGCTAATGTCTTAGCAATTGCGCCGTTCGCATCGTTTGGCGATTCTGCATTGTAGTAGCAGTTTGTAATCGTTTTACTCTGGTCAGTCTGGAAGCTGGAGTCAGGCTTATTTCCGCCGATAAATCCATGTCCCTCTTCACCTGTGACCGTTACTTTTCCTGCTGCGTAGCAGTTTTCGTACACATTGCCTTCGTAAACAGATCTTCCAACAAAACCTCCAGAGTAGCTTCTAGCATTAACATTTCCTAATGCAAAGCAATCGCGAATTGTTCCGCCGTAGCCCAATCCAACAAAACCAGCAGCGTAGTCACTGTCTGTTTTGATATTCATTGATGTCCAGCAACGTTCAATTAGCCCACCTGTTTCATTTGCACCGACAAAACCAGCATGGCCTGTTGCTCTGTCGCTGTTTGATGTAAGGCTTCCACCTTCTACATAAGATTCGCAAATGATTCCGTAGTTTCTAGAAACCATTCCGCCAAGAACAGCTCCTGTGTCTGCTGTGATATTACAATTGATAACTCCGCACTTTTCGATTTTACCATAGTTATTCTGTGCCACTACAGCAGCATTATCAGAAAACAGTACGTTAGCATTTTCAATTATTAAGTTGTAAATATATCCTGTGCTTCCCACATACCAGAACAAGCCTGCGTCATTATTGCTCAGTGTAAGGCCTTTAATCTTATGCCCATTACCATCTAGTTTACCCATAAATCTATAATTGATGTTACCAATAGATTTTGTCTTTGCCTGATCTGCTGCGCTTAGTGTAGAGAAGTCAATATCATCAGTTAGATAATAATTCTTGCTCCATTCTATTTCCTGCTTATTTAGAGATGTTGTATCCTCAGGAACAGAGAAAGCATCCTCTACGTTTGCAAGTTCTATCCATTCTTTTGCTGAAGATATTGCAGTCCATCCTTCATGGTTTTCACCTGGAGCCTCAGATTTCTGTGCCTTATAAACAGGGCTCATATCTGACTCAGGGCTGTCAATCATGCCATACTTGCTCTGATATGCTATTCCAACGTTAGCAGTTACAGTAAATGCATAATCTGTCTCCGTTGTAAAAACATTTCTAAAATCGCTAGCATGAACTTTACCACTTACCTCAAAACTCTTATAGAACTTGAAATCTTCTGCCTTCTTCCCTTCACCTGAAACAATATATAAATTAATTGTATACTGATCGTTTTCAGTGAAGTTGTCCTTAGCATCCCATGTAGCTTTAGTTTTAGTATTTTCATCCCATTTTAAACCAGTGACTTTTTTCAGTCTGTTATATGGGCTCTGGTATCCGATTACTTTATCCTCTACGTCAACTACTGTTGGCATTACGCAGCTTCCGTCAGCATTCATTGCTACTACTGCCGCATAATATACACCTTCGCCCAAGTCATTGAAAAGCTTAGTGCAATCGTATTTTGTTCCTTCAACATCATAAATAGTTGCAACCTGCTTGGTTTCTAGTTCGTAACCTCCATAGTTTTCCTTGAAAAACTTTAGAAGATATTCAGCTCTTGGATATGTGACTTTTCCGTCTACAGTTACCTCTTTCTCTAGTTTCTCATATTCAGCAAACTGTTTTTCATTAAGGTACTGCATAACCTCATCATCTGGCCATTCAATGAATTCCTCAATATCTTCTTCCCCTACTGCAGCATCAGTAGGGCAGTTCTTCCAAATGGTAACTACATATTTAGCCGCACCTTCTACTGCCTTCCACTTAAGTACAGGTGTAGGCAGAAGAGTAAAGCCATCATCTTCTTCCCCAGTAGCTCCGTCCATTGCTACCTTTTCCATTTCAAATTCAGTATTCTTTGCTAAAGCCACCTTGCCTGTCTTAGCCTTAAGCTTCTGCCACTTAAGCACAGGGTAGTTTCTGTTAATTCCACTCACGTGCTCAAATGCGTCACTGATTACAAGGTTCTGAAGCTCCGCAGAGGAAACCGCAGTAGCTTTCCCGCTTCTATCTTTTGCAGAACCTTCAAGATAGAAACAGTTTACAAAACTATCTCCAGATGTTGCAAAAGCACCAGTCTTTGTTTCTCCATTACCAGAGATATTTCCAGTATTATATGAATTGGTAACAGACACGCCTGCACCGCCTAAAATACCTCCAGCATAATCACTAGATTTAATATTTCCTAGATTATACGAATTAATAACTTTTAAATTTGAGTCAGATCCATTATTATATCCAACAATTCCGCCAGCTCTTTCACTTGCTAAAATGCTATCTTTATTAAAGCATCCGGAGACTATGCAACTTAAGTCATAGGTAAAAATTTTTCCTAATATACCGCCTGCAGCCTTTCCGTTTACACTAGCTTCATTTCCGCAGTTTGTAAATTTGCAAGCGATGTCTTGCGCTTTACCCGCGATACCTCCTGCATTTTCTGTACCACTAATAGTTCCGCTTACAATAAGGTTCTTAATTTCAGCGTCCTTGATTACGCCAAATAAACCTGCATCTTTAGTATCCTTTACGTTGATTCCAGAAACAGTATAACCTTTACCATCGAAGCTTCCCTGGAACTCATAGGAATCCTTACCAATAGGTGTCCAAAGATTGTTGCCCAGATCGATGTCGTCAGCCAATTCAGCGTAAATCGATTTAACTGGTGAAGCATCATTTACCGTTTTCGCTAGCCAAGCGAGCATCTCTCCGTCCTTAATTATATATGGACTTGCTTTTGTGCCAGCCCCTGCTGGTTTTGATAGGGTCTTGCCATCCCAAGCACTTGACTCTGTCAACGTAACCTTCACGCTAGCATCGGAAGTTTCGTCAACCTTCAGCGTATTGCTAACCTTAGCGTAACCCTTCGCCTTAATCAGATACGTATATTCGCCATATGGCAGAGTGTAAGTTCTAGCAGCCCCAGATTCCACAACCTTACCGCCAAGCATGATGCTGACAGTCGCACTAGCACCTTCAGGCGTAATATCAAAACTAACTTTTTTCGTTTTAGCCTCTCCTAGTGTGATCTTCTTATTCTGCTCAGCACCATTGACTATAAGGCTACCGTCCTGAGATACTTTTCCATAAGCAGAAATCTTATATGTATAGTTTCCGTCAGGAAGAGTGAAAGTCCATGTATTACCCTCATGCTTACCATCCTGTCCTTCAATAGAAACTACTGCATTTTCATCATTTACCGTAAACTTAATCTGGTAAGTCGGTATCTGGAACTTCAGAATTGGATAACCATCGTTCATGCCATTAGGCGCAGCTATAAAGTTTCCGCCAAGAGTAGGCGCAAGAGCCTTCAACTCGTCAGCAGTCTTGGCAGTAGCGTTTTCGTCTGTGACTAGAGTTTCAAGGTAGTAACAGTTGGCAACAGAACCACTAGATTTCTTTCCAACAACTGGATTAGCCTCTTTGCCAGTTACAGAGCCAGTTGAATAGCAATTCTGGATTTTTGCATACCTACTATCCAAATATGCAACAATTCCACCTGCTTTCCATCCACCTGTTGTGCAATTACCACGATTATAACAGCTATCTATAGTCACCTGTCCGCTTACATACCCAGCAATACCCGCTGCATTATTGCTATTAGATTTAATATCCGCCTCGTTGATACAATTTAAAATAGATTTAGTTGCTGTGCTATTATATCCGCCAGAAACATATCCCACGATTCCGCCAACATTCTGACTTCCATTAACAGTTACCTTGTTAATACAATTTTCGATATTGCCTTTAGTACCATCAAATTTTCCAACAAGTCCAGCAACACCATATGAACCGCTTACACTGCCAGTTAGATCAATTTTACCATCGACAATAACGTTACTAATATTTCCATCTTTAACATATCCAAATAGGGCATAATTGTCAGATCCTGATGCGACTATCTTTAGATTTTTAACTGTATGTCCCTGACCATCGAAATTTCCTTGGAAACTATACCTATAGTTTCCAATCGGTGTCCAATTATCGACTCCGCCAAGGTCAATATCCTTAGTCAAAACAGCGCTGCAACTTGCGTTCTTACCGCTATTAACCTGCTGTGCCAGCCATGCAAGCTCACTGCCGCTACTAATCTGATATACATCGTCATTATCTTGAGACGGCACTGTAATATCCCCGGCACCTTCCCACGCAGTCTTTTCCTGCATAGGAAGCTTTACAGATTGATTTTCCGCCTTAGTTACAGCAGTTAAATCAATCTTCCCAGTCTGTCTTGCATAATTTGCACTGGTAAACTTATAGCTATATTCGTAACCAGCCGGAAGCTGATAAACCATGCCCTTTGGATCAGCCTTGGCCTCCATTGTTTTCTCGCCTGTAGTTACCTCAATTTTTCCGCCATTAACTTCTGTCTTATTTCCATCATAGGCAAATGTGAGAGTCACCATAGGCTGAGCTTCAAGCGTAATTTTTTCAGTTTTATCCCTGCGATTAACCTCAACATTACCCGCCGTAGACTTATACCCAAAAGCACTTGCTTCATAAGAATAAGGACCATTTACAACAGAATAGGTTCTACCCGATTCAGGTGTCAAAACCTCCTCGCCTGACTTAATCACCAAGTCCAAATTGTTCGGCTCTGTCTCAAATACTAATTTGTGCTTGTTCAACTCTAAGGAAACATTCTGCTCAATATCTTTCCCCTTAGCAGAAATTTTGCCACTCTTTTCAGCATAATCCCCTTCCTCATTGCTCACCTTGTAGTCATGATCTCCAACCTTTACACCTTCAAAAGTGTAAACGCCGTCTTCCCTTACAGCCAGTTTCTCACCCTTCCATGTCAAAACCGAATTTTTCGGATTAACATTGAACGTCACCGTACAAGTTGCCTTAGGATCAATGTACTGCCAGTCAAGAATAGGATAACCATTGTTTAAGATGGTTTTGTTATCTTGGAAAGCACCACCTAATGCAGAAGCTAACCCCTTTAATTCAGTAGATGATTTGCCGGTTATGCCAGTTGAATCTTTATTAAAGCTTTTATCGTTTAGCTCGCTATTATAGAAGCAGTTTTCAACATTAAGGCCGGAATCCGAATAAATATAAGCAAATCCACAGGCATTATCAGAAGCATTTGTCACATTTACTTTTCCAGCAGCATAACAATTAACATAATTATGCTTGCTGGATGCACTGCTGTAGACATAACCAGTAATTCCGCCTGCTCTTCCCTTATTAGCGGTTACATTTCCGCTTGAATAACAATTTAAAACCTCTAAAGAGTAAGTAGAAGTTTTTCCTAGTAAACCACCTGTACATGATGAACTATTTACCATGTTATTCTCTACAATGCAAGTAGTAAATGAATTGCTAACTGTACATTTGTCGTAAACATAACCTATAAGACCACCCACGTAGTTCTCACTACTAGATGTTGAGATGTTTTTCACACTTCCATTAATACCACAGTTTCTAACAGAAGTTTGTCCGTTAACTTTACCAATTAGCCCACCAGTTCCACTCCAGCTAGTAGCTGATGATTCAATCTCCGCATTTACAATTACATTCCTAATATCAGCGCCACTACTAGTTTCAGCAAATAGTCCAGCATTACCGCTTGATACCTTCGCTTTTAAGGTGATTACATGTCCATCACCATCAAAGGTTCCTCTGAAACTTTTACTATAAGGCTGTGTAACTTCAATATTATCTACAAGCTTATAGTTCCCATCAGACTTCATATTCGCAAATCCCTCAGCAGTACTGATTTCAATTACAGCATTCTCCGCTGCCCAAACATTTTCAGTACCCCCCCCGATACCAAATGGCATGGTGGTAAAAACCATCATAAATGCCAAAAGAATGGCTGGGAATTTGGAACGTCGGTTTTCTTTGATTTTTCCCATTTTACTTTCCTCTCTCTCTAAAAATAATAATTTAGTAGGTTTGAAAAAAGCATAAAAAATACCACCCAAATCAGTATCAACTGATGGACAGCAACCCGTTTTTGCTATATTTTAGCTGTTCTCATACATACTATAACTAGGGAATCATGCAAATCACCATACATTTCATCCCTATTTTTTCAAGTAACATATAAATGTTATAACGCAAGGCTCGGATATGTGCATGTCTCCTGACTTGGGCCTCCTCACATTTTCATACCTTCCCAAAAGTTCGTAAAATCAAGGTCAAAACTCTCAGTGGTTGTCAAATATATACGCAATCTTTGAATGAAAACGCTCTTCCCTTACAGTGGCGGTACCGTGCAGGTCTCTCACCTGCTTCCATCTTAGCTTCAGGCAGACTCATCACCTATGGCGGCGTGACTTTCCTGAAGAACACAAATCTTTATGCATCACATTCATATAGTATAGCATCGTTTCCCATGACATGGCAAGCAAATTTCACTAAAATTATTCTCATTCCTTTGTTCGCCAGTAGCCCCTTCGACTATTAGCTGCCATATATGCTAGCTCCATTGGCACTCCCAGTTTCATTAGGTATTTCATTTTGCTTCTTGGTCTTCTCCACATTTTCCAAATACACATTCTAATTCTGTGGTACAGCCATTTGTTCAGGTTATCTATGTTATTCCTCATGCTTGCAACTGCGTAATAATTGAGTCAGCCTCCCATATATGTTTCTATCTTCTTCAAGGTCGGTTTAACACTCTGTACTCTCCTGCGGGAAGACAGTTCTTTGAGTTTGTCCTTCATCTTCTTTCAGTATTTTCCGTGAACGCGAATGATTATACCATTTCCGTTCCTTCCCAACGCAAAACCTAGAAACTTAAAATTTCGCAGTGCAAATACACTTACTGTTCTACTCTTATCTTTATTCACTTGGAGTTTTAGGTTCTTTTCAAGGTATCTTGTACTTGATTCCAGTATCCTTTCTGATGCTCTCTTACTTTTTGATAAAAGAACTATATCGTCTGCATACCTCACAAGTGGCACTCCTCTTCTCTCAAACTCCTTATCGAATTCATTTAGGTAGATGTTTGTCAGTAACGGAGATAGATTTCCCCCTTATGTGGAGCTAGACATAATCCCCCTTGCGGAGAACCTTCCTCCGTAGCTCTTACTACTCCGTTTTCCATAACTCCACTTTTCAGATATCTCTTGATAATCTGCACTACCCTTTCATCCTTGATATTTCTTCTTAGGATTTTAAGTAGCATATCATGGTTTATTGTGTCGAAGTATTTGGGTAAATCTAGTACCACCGCATAGGTGTATCCTTGCTCTGCATACTCTTTAACCTTAAGAATTGCATCCTTTGCGCTTCTCTGCGGTCTATATTCATAGCTTCCTTCTGAAAAGAGTGATTCATAGATTGGCGTTAACTGTTGTGTAATCGCCTGTTGAGCGATTCTATCTATGACTGTGGGAATTCCAAGCTTTCTGATTCCACCATCTGGTTTTGGGATTTCTACTCTTCTTACTGGAGAAGGTGTTAGTTTTTTCTCCAAGAGTTCAGGCTTTGCACTATCTCTTTCTTTCCATATCAGATTGAATGACCTTGATACTCTTGCATGCCCTTTGTGTTCCGCACTATCTCTCTGCAAGCAGTCACCTTTGTTAGTGTTTTCTATCATTTTCAGTCATTCCTCCTTTCTACTGTCATACTTAAGATTCCTATTGATTCGGTCCTTCACATCTCTGCTACTATGACCTCTGCTGAGGGTCTGCCCCAGCGCAGCGAGGGTACTCCACCTCACGATGGACACCCTTGCCTTCGGCTATATCCTTCCCACTACCGGGCGGATTCAGGACTTTCACCCGTTAGAATGTGCGTTCGCCGAGCGCACCATATGTACCGGCAAAGCTTTTTTCGTCTGCTTCGCCGTTACAGCTGCCACAATGGTCGTCGGACTATAGAGATTGCCGATGTCATTTTGCAGCACTAAAACAGGACGGATGCCGCCCTGCTCACAGCCAATCGCCGGATCAAGATCCGCAAGATATACATCGCCTCGTCTGACGGTTCGAACAGCTTGATTCATCACTTTCACCCCTTTTGTTACTCTGACTTTCTTTCTCATATATAAGTTCATTCTTTGTATCAGCCGCCCCGAAAACGCCTCGGCTGCAAAGTGCAAAGCATCCTCAAGGCGGCTCTTTCATTCTAAAGTATCTATTTTAATTTTCGGCTGTATTTTCACGCAATCCCCCAATCCGCAGGGCACTTAGCAAGCGAGACGCGGCTGCCTCTCATAGGGATTTCACCTCCCGAGGGTTCTCCACGGGCTGCCCCCATTGCGTGATCCCGCATCCCTGCGGGGCTGTGGCTGGACAGAAGTATCATGATCATCCGCTGCTTGTCATCGCCATACCGATGGATGCCAAACCATCGGCAGGATTTTGCTCTTTCCGGTTTCTTTCTTTGAAAAATTCATGCGGAAAATCCTTACGGCTTGTGTCGGGTTAGGACGCAGCAGCGGCAAAGTACTCGCTAAAGGTTTATGCAGTTTTCAAAGTGCAATGAGAGGTCTTTTTTATCCCCTCATTATTGAAAGCCAAAAATTTTCGAAATTATAAGCAAAAAAATTAATTTTTTTCAAAAAGTTTTTTTCGAAAGCAAATTTTATAGATTTTTACCGCCGAAAGCAGAAAAAAAACCTGCTCGCTTTGAGTAGGATTCTTGTCTCCGTTATCATTTTATTCTGCCCAGTTTTCCAGCTTCAGCTGCGGAACTCGCTCAAACTCCCGCAGATTGTTTGTCACCAGCGCCAGATCTTCCGACTTCGCATGTGCGGCAATCAGCATATCCATCGTGCCGATCGGAGTTCCCTGTCTTTGCAGATACGCACAAATCTTCCCGTATTCCATGGCTGCTAAGTCATTAAAATCCAAAATGTCAAGGATGGAGAGAAACTGCAGGAGCGCTTCTTCATTCTTTTCCGGATAAAGACTTTTTCGCGCGCCATGTGCAAGTTCCGCTAAGGTAATGCTGGAGATACACATGCCATCTTCCAGATGCGCATGAAGCTGCTTTAATACCTGTTCCGGTTTGTTTTTAATTGCATGAATGCAAATATTGGTGTCCAACATATAGGTCATAGCGGCTCTCTCCTCGTTTCAATTTCTTTTTCTCTACCCTCTGAGAACATATCATCGGTAAAGCTGTTAAAGCCGCTGAGAAAGATCTGCCACGACTGCTGCTTCGGGAAAAGCATTACTGCAGCGCCCACTTTCCGCACGAAAACTTCACTGCCCTCAAAGCGGCATCTTTTTGGCAGGCGTACTGCCTGACTTTTTCCGTTTTCAAATAATTTTGCTGTTTCCAAATCACTCACCTCCCGTCGCTTTTAGTATATATTATAGTATATACTTTTGTCAAGAAATGATACTTTTTTCATGATTCGCTGTTTTTACCCTCTTTCTCGCCTTTACTCCAGCTCCTCTCGCATCTTCTGCAAAATCCGCTGCAGGCGCTGGCTGACGGCAGACTGCGTGATGCCGTACCGCCGCGCGGGCGCAGCCGGCGCTGCAAGGGAAAACAGAAAAAAGACCAAACGAAACCTGAAAACACATCTGCTGCGCTTCCCGGTTCTGCTTGGCCTTCTTTTTGATTCTGCGAATGTCAGCTTATTCAGTTGTCATTTCGTCACGCCAAAAAGCGCGAGCGTCGCATCGCTTGCAAAACTTTCTTTTCTTTCATTGCTTCTTCCTCACACACTTTTGGGGAGGAAATCTTTCTCGGATTTCCTCCCCGGCCGCGGCATAACTGCCGCTGCTTTACCCAAAATACTTGACCGCCTTATACCTTTTGCGACTTCACACTGCTGTACAGACCGTAGATTTTCTTTCCGTTTACGGTCTTGTACGCGCGGACTTTCACATAATAGGTCTTGCCTTTTTTGAGGCTGGTTACGGTCTTTGACAAGCTCTTGCCGCTGACGGTGGTTTTCACTACATTCTTGCTAAACTTCTTATCAGTCGCGCAGACGATCTGATAGCCGCTGACCGTAGCTGTCTTGCCGCTCTGCTTCGTCACATAGTCGGTGTTGATCGCGGCTTTCTTCCAAGTCACCTTCAGCTTGCCGCCTCCGGCTTTGCTTGTTTGCGTCAAAGCGGTCTGTCCCGGCACCGTCTTATAGAAGAACGCCAGCGCATAGTACGCCTGTTCGGTTGCCATCTGGTTGACTACCGCCTCATAGCCGCCGCTTGCGGTGTTGACATGGCGGAAGCCGCCAACCTTTTCATCATAGAAACTCATCAATCCGTCGATGATGCTCTTTCCGTTCTTGATAAAGCGTTTGTCGGTGTTTGGATTCACACCACAGACAAGCAGTCCGCAGATAGCTTGCGAGCAGCTTTCGGAATTGACCGTTCCCCAGCTGCCAAAGCCGCCGTCTGCTTTCTGTTGTTTTGACAGGTAGGTGATTGCGCGGTCGATGGCTTTCTTTACCTTTGCCTGTTTCATATATGGTGCTAATGCGATCATCGCCATGCCGGTCATGTCTACATCTGATACGGCATTGTATCCGCTGCCGCCGTTATCCTTTGGCTGCAGGTTCCAGCCGCCGTCGTCAAACTGATTGGCAAGAATAAAGTCGATCATCTTTTGGCGGGAGTTTTGGCGGTCTGTCTCTTCCGGCGTCAGCGTGCCGTATGGATAAGCGTCCGTTCGCTTCGGGACTTCATAGTTTCCGGAATCCAGCGCGATCAGCGCCCAAATCGGGCCGTTCATGCCCTGCCACTTCACATTCACAAAGTCCGCGAGCGGCGCGGTCAGGTCATAACCATCTACATTTGTCGCGTCCATACCGACTGCACTCATCGCTACAATCACGCGTGAATAGTCGGTAAACTTCTTATCATGGAAAATGCCTTTCACCCCGCGATAGCCTTCTTCGAGTGCTTTTTCAACGGATTTGCGGTATGCAGCAAGATAGGAATCACGCATGGCATAGCCTGCGTGTCCCAACCCGTAGATGATCCACTCCCCGCCTATCGAGCCGAAGCTTGGCGCTTCGTTTTCGTTGTACAGATAGTCTCCACATGTTTCAAAGGCAGTTTTTGTCTTATCATAAGACGCTGCCTGCACAAAGCCCACGCTGCCAAATACTGTCGTAAAGCTGACAGCAAAGATCAGCAGCAGACTGAGCCATGTTTTCTTTGGTTTATTCATTGATAAAATCTCCCCTTTCTATTCTATTGTTCTCGATTATCCCATCCATTCGTCTGCCCCGACATCTGTTCCCAGACCTTCACAGGTATAGCACCAGACAATGCTATCACCGTCATGCAGGTAGTAGGAGGAACAGCCGTAGTTCGGGAACCATTCGTTGACCTTGTACATCCAGCCGCTTTGCGGGCCGCCGTCAAATTCATAAAGATAGTTGATGCCCTCGATATAGTAGGAAGCATAAAGCGGCGTGTAGCTGAACTCAAGCTGAATGTCATTGTTCCTGCAAAGCGTATTGAGCGCGTCAAAGACGGTATTGTCGGTCGTTCCTTTATAGGTTGTCTTTGCGAGAATCGTTCCGTCCTCCGGAATATAGTCTTTGATTGCCGGATTTTCGAGCCGGTCCATATCCTGCGAAAGTGTATCACAGCGGATCTCCAGTGTGACCGTCACAGGCTTTGGGACTTTCGGTTTCAGGGACACATTTCCTGCGTTGGATGCGGTAAAGTCGTCGCTGTTATCCACCTTAATCTCTTCGGCGGTCAGTTTTTCCTTTTCTTCTTCGGAAAATTTCAGTTCGGCAGCGGTTTTCGGCTTTTCAGCTTTCGCATCCTTTTCGGCTTTCTTTCCGTCCTTGTCTTTCGCATCCGCATCGGTTTTATCACCCTCTGCCATCTCCGCCTTTTCTTCCTGCGCTTTTTCGTAAACATCTTCGCCGGTGCCGATGATGACATTGCCTTGTCCATCGGCAATCTTGGCATCTTTGTTTTCGATGCTCAGTCCCACGATCGTGGAAACGGCGATCACCAAGACAAGGGCTGTCAGCGCATATTTTCGCAGGCGCTTTCTCCGCAGGTTCTGCACGAGTTCCTTGCTGGATGCATGCGGTTCCCTTTCCTTTTCTTCTTCCATTTCTGCCCCCCTTTTTCGTCTGTTTTAGATATGCGAAAACCCATCGGGTAGTTTTCCCGATGAGCCTTCGCGTGTTTACATGCAAAACATTTTTAAAAGCAAATTTTACGCCATCCCGCTCATTTCAGAATGCGCAGGAAAAATCGTTTGTGGCTAGGCGGCCGCCGTAGAGTGCCACGCACTGAAGTGCTGCACTCCTGACATGAGGCCTGCCTCGCTTCTGTCTTCGCCTCATGGCTCGCCCATCAGCGGGCTAGGGCTTCAACCTGTCGAGGAACGGAGTGTACACGAAGTACATGAGTACCGCAGAACGCCGCAGCCAACAACGCCACAGGCGATTTTAACAAGCATTCTACTTCGTCCATGTTCTGCTTGCATACCTACACTGCTTCAGCGCAGTCTTTGCCGCAAGCTTACCATTCGCATCGTAAACGCGAACTTGCACTTTGTAATAATATTTCTTGCCTTTCTTGCCGCTGGTATTGGTGTAAGAAGCAGTCTTTTTCGTGACGGCTGCCTTGTAGCCTGCGGCTTTCTTCGTCGAGCGATAGAAGTGGTATTTTACCGTATAGCCCGCCTCTTTGAGCTCTTTGATGATCGCCTTGTCCTGCTTGTCGAGTCTGACAGTTACCTTGACGTTCTTCTTCGCGGTCTTCGCGGAACGAGCCACCGGTGTCAGCTTCGCAGTGAGCGCTTTGACATCTGTCTGCGGCTCTTCCGCCACATCCAGTCCCAGCTCGTCCGCGTCAACGAGTGCAAAGGTTGAGAAGTGCGGCGTGGTAAATTCGTAGAATTTCTTACCGCCAATAGTCAAGACTTTGCCTGCCAGCTGTTCGATCTTGCCGTCGTCTGCGATGTGAATCGCTGCAACTTTCTTGTCAAGCAGCTTGGAAACGATTTCCGCAACGACTTTGACCTTGCCCTTGTTGAAGTCTGAGATGACCTTGTCGCCGGATTTGATCGTCAGTTTGAGCAGATGACCGTTTGCGCCTGCTGCCTTCTTCTGTGCCTCGGTCGGTTTCGCCACCTTGGTCACTTCGAGCGTGATTGTCGCACCCTTCGCCTCAGCAAGTACGGTCTTGATCGTCTCCTGATCGAGCGTCACCTTACCGTTTTCGGTATTCACCGTCAAATCGGCGTCGGTCTTGTCAGCGACGTTCTTCACGAAGCTCACTTCCAGAGAAAGCTGTACGCTGTCCGCGCCCTTGCTGTCTGTCTTGCTGACCTCAAGGATAATCTCTGCGGACTTCTTCTCCGCAGCCTGCTTGAGGATTTCTTTCTGATTATCAGTGG
>ENA-ORUB01002471-ORUB01002471.1-human-gut-metagenome-genome-assembly--contig:-NODE-2471-length-17376-cov-9.511171_pt1 | contig 17376 bp, 13 predicted proteins | sample MGYA00241918_ERZ509200 | MGnify/ENA primary metagenome ERZ509200 (study PRJEB26280, sample SAMEA2338853) | human gut metagenome | biome: human gut; feature: human-associated habitat; material: faeces... | reverse complement strand
TCACGTAAGGCTGATCGAGTTCGATGCTGAAAGGGAAGATCGTGGAGTTTCCCGCGGAGTTGCGGTGAATCTCGAAATAGCAGTAGACCCGGTTGCCACCTGCGCGGCCACGCGCGTGGGGTCTCCGGTGCCGGCCGCGAGCGTATAGACGCCAACAGTGGTGAACAGGCAGGAACCCAACGACACCAGCGCGTTCGTGCGGATGCCCGCGCTGCGTGCGCGCAGCTGCCGTTCCAATCCGATGAGCGCGCCGAGCCCGATGCTGAGCAGGATGCGCAGGGTTATGGCGAACACCTGTGATGTGACGATTGCGGTCCAGACTGTCATGATCAGTTCCTTCGTTTGAATGGATGCGGGAGACGGTGGTGGTACGGGGAGAGGATGATAACGCGGGGGTGCCCGCCCGGCGCTCCTGCGGATTCCATCGGTTCCGCAGGAGCGCCGGGCGGTCAGAAGTCACAGCAGCGGCTGCTGACGGTGCAGATACAGGGTTCTGACGGCAAGTACCGTCACGGCATAACCGGCGATGACGATGGCGAGCAGCGCGAACAGCGACACCGGAGGTACGTGGAAACCCATCCATGCGCCGACCGGCGTGAACGGCAGCGCCGTGGCGATAGTCAGCGCCGCGAGCGACGTGCAGACCAGCGGCACCGACGCGCGGCTCCCGATGAACGGGACGCGTTCGGTGCGCAGCATGTGCAGTGCCGTGATCTGGGTCCACATCGACACGACGAACCATCCCGTCTGGAACGCGGCGACGAACAGCAGACGCGACCCATCCCCGTGCAGCTCCGGGAACCTCCCGCCTGCGACGGCCGGGCAGAGCAGGGTGAGCAACACGGTGAAGGTGACCATATCGAACAGCGAGCTCACCGGCCCGAAGCGACTCATGAACCGGGCGATAGACGCCGTGTCCCACCGGGCGGGGGAGCGCAGGACATCGCCGTCGACGCGGTCCCATGGGATCGCGAGACAGGCCAGGTCGTATATGAGGTTCAGCAGCACCATCTGCACGGGTGCCATGGGCACGAACGGCAGGAACGCGCCGGCGATCATCACCGAGATGATATTGCCGAAATTCGAGCTCAGCGCCAGCTTGATGTACTTCATCATGTTGACGCAGGTGCGCCTGCTTTGCGTGATGCCGCGCAGCAGCACGTCGAGGTTCTTGTGCGTGAGCATGACATCCGCCGACTGTCGGACGGCCTCGGAGCCGGTGCTGGCGCTGATGGCGATTTCGCTGGCGTGCATGGCCGGCAGGTCGTTGACGCCGTCGCCCATGTATCCCACGCAATGCCCCTCGCGGCGCAGCAGTGAGACGATACGCGCCTTATGCTCGGGAGTGAGCTTGGCGAACACGTTCACGCGGCGCAGTTCGGTGCCGAGCGCGGTGTCCGTCATGTCGTCCAGCGTTCGGCCGGTGACCACCCGTCGAGCATTGATGCCGACTTTCCGGGCGACGGTACGGGCCACTTGTGGCTCGTCGCCGGTGAGCATGGTCACGGTGATGCCGGCATTGTGCATGTGGGCGATCGTGTCGGCGGCATCGGGCTTGGGCAGGTCCAGGAAAGTGAGGTAGCCCAGCAGGGTGAGCGCGCGGTCGTCCTGCACTGTGGTCTGGTCTGTCACAGAGCGCTGCGCCACGAGCAGGACGCGGTATCCGTGCGTCGCCTTGTCGGCCATCAGCCGCTCATATGTTCCGCGCAGTCGATCGGTCAGCGGCTCTGCGGTTCCATTGCGCATGACGGTGTCGCAGCGGGGCAGCATTTCGGAGACGGCGCCCTTGACGACCATGATGCGGCTGACGTTCCCGGACGTTCCGGCGCCGGCGCCGCTGGTCTCACTGATATCGCTGCCACCTGTGTGCTCGCGGTCCGCGCGGTGATGGCTCTTCGCGACGATGACGGTCGCCCGGCGTCGTATCGGATCGAAAGGCGTGCCTCCCTCGACCTGTACGTCGCCGGTATCGTTTGCCGAGTCACCTTCGGCTGCGACGATGGCGTCATCCCACGGATTGCTCGTCGTGTGGGGAATCAGTGTGGTCAGCCATGCCGCATGCAGCACGTAGGACGAGTTCAACCCGCTCATGCTCTGCGCCCGGTCGAGCTTGATGACGCCGCTGGTAAGTGTGCCGGTCTTGTCGACGCACAGCACGTCCATGCCGCCCAGCGTCTCGATGGCGTCGAGCCGCCTGACGATGGCCTTGCCGGAGGCCATCGTCCGCGCGCCCCGGGACAGGCAGACGGTGACGATCAGCGGCAGCATCTCCGGCGTGAGCCCCACCGCCACGGATACGCCGAACAGCAGGGCCTGCAGCCAGTCGCCGCTCGCGATGCCGGTGACCAGCATGGACACGGGCACGGTGACCGCCGTGAACGCCATCAGCATCCAGGACGTGGAGTTCATGCCGCGCTCGAAGCGCGTGCGCGGCCGCTGCCATTGGAACGCGCGTGACAGTCCGCCGAACAGTGCGCTGCGGCCTGTGGCGATGACGACTGCCAACGCGGAACCCGAAATCACCGTCGTGCCCATGAACACCAGGCACGCCGCGTCCGTCAACGCGGTGTCCCTGGCGCCGGCGGCGAGCAGTGCGGCAGCATCCTTGCGCACGGGCATGCTTTCGCCAGTGAGCGCCCCCTGCGCGATGCGCAGGTCTCGGCTCTCCAGCAGCTTGCAGTCGGCCGGGACGATGTCTCCGGCGGACAACGTCACGATGTCGCCCACGACAAGCTCTTCGGACGGAATCTGCCGCTCGCCGGCACCGACCCGCCGCACCGTCGCCGTGGTACTCACCATGGTGGCCAGCGCCGTGGCGGCATGCGAGCTTCGGGAGTCGTGCACGTATCGGATCAGACCGGACACCACCGCCATGAGCAGGATGATGCCCACGGTCACCGGCGTGCCGGTATGGTGTTGCCGCCGTAAGCCCGACGCATCCGGCGAACCTCGTCGGGTTCCAAGCCGGATTCGTGCGCATACACCAAGGCGAGCGTGGCCTCTGGCGTGGCATGGGCGGCGAAATTCAGTCGCTGGGTGATGCTGGCGTGGCGTTCGCCGCGCCAGCGTATCAGTCGTAGCGTGTTCATGATTCCTCCTTGGCGATTCGGGGCGGTCCGTTCCGCTGTCGGGTTGATCGTTGTTTCCATTGCGGCAGTTGGCTGAGGCGGGTCAACTCAGTCCGTTTCGCTGGCTTCCTCGGCCGCTCGGGTGGCGTTTGCCGGGTTGGCGGCGTCGACGGTGATGATGTCGTCATCGGCGTCGTAGTCGAACAGTTCTCCGTATCGACCCCACGTCATGGCGATGTTGAACTGGCGCTCCGCCTCCGTGTCCGTATGACGGGCCCTCAGCAGGTCGACGATGAGCTCGCCGCGCAGGCGGCCGTGTTCGCTGTGACGGACCGCTCGGTCGATGATGCGCACCAGCGGTGCCTTGTCTTGCAGCATGGCGGCGAACATCGTCTTGCTTGTCAGAATGTCCGCCTGCCTCCACTGGCGTCCGAGCTCGGTCAATGTCACGTGTCCGTTCTCGACGGTCAGTAATCCCAGCATGGTTCCGGCGTCGATCAGCGGGAACAGGTCGTCCACCTCGAATGACAGCTCGTCGGCCAGATCGGCCAGGTCGATGCCCTGCGCGTGATCGTATACGATCTCCACCAGTCCGGCCAGGCCTCCCGGCGTAGCGTTGGGCAGCATGTCGGAGGATGCCTGATGGTCGGCGTTGCTCGCCCGGGCCGGGGCCTGATCCGCTGCCGTGGTCTGGTTCGCCGCGCCATCTGACGTGCCATGCGCGACGCCGTCCCCGGCGGCCGTGCGCTCGTCGGCGGTATCCGCCGGCCCGCCATCGCGACTCTGCCCGGTCAGGATCGCATACAGGGTGTCGACCATAGCCTCGAACTGGGCGGAATGACGGTCGCGGGGCCTCGGCAGGGTGACGGGCATGTCGGCGATGAGATGACCGGGATGCGAACCGAGCACCACGACACGATCCGCCATCTGCACGGCCTCCTCGATGTTGTGCGTCACGATGAGCACCGACTTGATGGAACGCTGATTGCCGCTCCACATCTTGAGCACCTCGTTGCGCAGGTTCTCGGCCGTCAGCACATCCAATGCGGAGAACGGCTCGTCCATGAACAGCGCATCGGGCTGCACCACCAGGGCCCGTGCGATGCCCACGCGCTGGCGCATGCCGCCGGAGAGCTCCTTCGGGTACGCGTTCTCGAATCCGTCCAGTCCGATGGCGTCGATGGCCTGCAGTGCAGCGCGACGGCGCTCCTCGCGCGGCACGCCGCGGGCCTCCAGCCCCAGTTCCACATTCGCTTGCACCGTGAGCCACGGCATCAGCGCGAAGGTCTGGAACACGAGTCCCACTCCGGGATTAGGGCCGGTGATGTCGGTGCCGCGGTAGGTGACGGTACCGCTCGACGCGGGTACCAGGCCCGCCAGGATGCGCAGGAACGTGGATTTTCCGGCGCCGGACCGGCCCAGGATCGCCACGATCTCGCCCTCATGCAGGGTGAAGGAGATGTCGCGCAGCACGGTCAGCTCTTTACCGCGCTCGGCACGGTAGGTCTTGCCCACGTGCCGCGCCTCGATGATCGCGGTGCCGGCGGCGTTCGTCGCGGCGGTCTGCGGGAAGGTTGCGGTGCGGTCGGAAAAAGTTGCGATGGTCATGATAAATGGTCCTTGCTGTTACGTTTTTTGCGGATGATCGCGGCGGATTCGAATGACATGCGCTCGCCGCCGATGCTGTTGGATTGTTGCGGGTCGATGGGCCGGGACGGCCGGTGCGGCCTCCGTCAGGCGACGGAGAAACGGCGCTCGGCGTACGCCTGCAATGGACGCCAGAACAGCCGGTTGACGCCCACGACGAACACGCTCATCACGGCAACCCCGATGATGGTCTTGCCGGTGTCTCCCACCGCGGTCGCATTGGCGATATATGTTCCCAATCCATTTGCCGTAAGCGTGGTGTGCCCGTAGGTCACGATCTCGGAGACGATGGAGGCGTTCCACGCGCCGCCCGCCGCGGTGATGCCGCCAGTGCACCATGAGCCGAACACCGCCGGCAGGATCAGCTTGGTCCACCGCTGCCGCGTGTCCAGATGGAACGCCCGCGTGGCCTCGCGCAGGTCATCGGGAATGGCCGAAGCGCCCGCAATCACGTTGAACAGGATGTACCACTGCGTTCCCAGCGACATGAGCAGAATGCTGCCCCAGCTGATGTCGATATGCCAGGCGATGAACCACAGTGTGACGAACGGGAACGTGAAGTTCGAGGGGAAGCTCGCCAACACCTGCACCAGCGGCTGCACGAACCGGGAAATCCGCGGATTCATGCCGATCTTCACGCCGATCGGCACCCAGATGATGGAGCACACCACGGTCAGCAGCGTCACGCGCATGAACGTGATCAGTCCCAGGACCATCGCGTGGCCGACCTCGGCGAACCCCTCGCCGTCCGAGATGAAACGCACCAGCATCCACAGGCCGGCCAGGCAGGCCACAGCCATGAGCGCCATGAACGCGATGTCGAGCGTGCGACGCCGGGTGCCGGCGGCCGGCCAGCGTGCGCCGGTACGGCCCAGCGGGCGGGTCAGCCAGAACATCAGATCGGCGATGGGCCGGCCCACGAGAGCCAGCGCATCCGAAATGCCGGAACGCCGCAGAATCGACAGCACCAGACTCGTCTTGTCCTGCACGGACTCGTTCTGCGTGATGCGGAACTTCTCGGCCCACGCCGTCAGCGGCTTCCACAGCAGCACGTCGATGAGCAGCACCACGATGACCATGGTCACGATGGCCCACAGCACCTTGCCCAGCTGTTCGTGCTCGGACGCCACCGCCACGAAGCTGCCGAGGCCGGGCAGTGCGTACGTCCTGTTGTTCACGGAGATCATCTCCGAGGCCGTCAGGAAGAACCAGCCGCCGCCGACGCTCATCATGCAGTTCCATAGCAGCGGAATCATCGAATTCGGCACGTCGAGCTTCCAGAAACGCTGCCAGCGCGTGAGCTGCATGGAACGAGCCGCCTCATCCAACTCCTGCGGTTCGCTGAGCAGCGAATGGTAGAAGGAGAAGGTCATGTTCCACGCCTGGCTGGTGAAGATCGCGAAGATCGACGCCGCCTCCACGCCGAGAATGGAGCCGGGGAACAACACCATCCAAATGGTGACCGTGGCGGACAGGAAGCCGAGGATCGGCACCGACTGCAGGATGTCGAGCAGCGGTATCAGCACCATGCGCAGTCGCCGGCATCGGGCCGCCGCCAAACCATAGATGAAGCTGAACACCAGTGACAAAAACAGCGCGATGAACATGCGGAACACCGAACGCAGCGCGTAATACGGCAGCAGATGCAAATCGTCGCTCACCGTGCTCGGCACACCTGACGGGCCGATCGGTTCGTTGATTTGCGGCAGCAGCCAGGCGACGACGCCGAACAGAGCGAGCACGCCCGCGGCCACCACCACGTCTGCGGCGATGCGGCGCACGGCGCCGCTGCGGGACATGTCGGCGGTGTCGGCGCCGGAACGCGGACGAATGCCGGGGAACGAGGAGTAATTGAAGAAGTTGGACATAACGGAACCTGTGCGCTCTCATGTCGTTATCTCGAAGGAGATAAACGGTTCCCGTTCGGTGGGCGTTCGACTCGGTATCCGTGCGGCAAGTGCGCGCCATGGGCGTCAGCGGTCGCGTGCAGGCGCGCCGATATGCGGGTATGTCTGCATGCAGATAGCCGATCGGCGTCGTCATATGATGATGCCGATATGCCGGGAGCCCGGAGAACGGGATGTGGATTCGCGATTCAGGCGTTCGGCGCGTACGTCATGCGGGATGTCGCAGCCGTCGTGAGGCGGTGAAGTCGATGCGAGCCGAATCAGTCAGTGATCGGATCGCCCTCGCCGGATGCGGCGGTGTCGTGACGGACGGCCAATGCCATGGTCGCGGTACAAACGTGTGAAGAGAATGGGCCGTATGCTGCGCCCGATGGCATGTGATGTTGACCGCCATCGCGCAGCCGGCTACTATGACCTAAATCGCCGTCCATGACATTCACCTCCTCAATGGAACCAATACGCCGTCGGACATTGACGACATGAGGAAGTGCGACTTCTCGAAGAGTTGCCCCTAGTCGTGTCATCGTTCAAGCTTCAGCATCGCAGGGCGGTGGAGTTGCGTTAGTTCATGCCTTAATCCGACAAGAACTGCTGACCTGCGTGCAGTGTCTCCACTGTTAGCGGCAGCAACCCATATCCCTGCGGTAGCCTCGCCTACCGACGCTCTCAGGGTAAAACCGCCGGCAGACCATGTCAACTCCGTAGTGTCGCGCCCAAACTACGCCGGGCCATATCCTGCCCCGCCGGCGGGGCAGGATCGGATGGATGTCAGGCGAGCAGGCTTTCGGCTGTGGCTTGGTCGGTGGCGAGGGCGGAAATATAGCTGCCGACCAGGCAGGCCTTGATGGCCTTGACTTTTTCCTGCCCCCATGCCACGCCGATGACCAGCGCGATGCGCTTCAGGCGATCGAGCTCCACCGAAATGATACGGTCGGACAGCTCCGAACATACGGGCCTTCCCTGCGCGTCGATGAAGTGCCCGCATACGGTGGCGACCGCGCCCTGCGCCCGGATTTCCTTGACCATGTGTGGTGTGACATAGGCGTCGAACACCGGACTGAGGCGGTCGCCTTCGGTCGCACCGACCCCTTCCAGGGCCACGTCGGCGCCGCCGCCGAGCGCCAGCGCGGTGGCGATTTGTGGCTCCTGGCGCATGGCCGCGGCGATATGGGCGGAGGAGAGGATCATCGGTACGTGGAGTGTGGTGACGGTGCCGCCGAGGCGTTCGGCGAGCATGCGGCAGATGTCGGGCGAATCCGTCATCGGATTGCTGGGGGAGAGGGCGCCCACCATCTGCGCCACATTGGATTTCGGCCAGTCCTGGATGGCGACTTCGCGGACCGTGGCGGCGACGGCCCGTCCGTTGGAGACGGTGATGAGCGAGTCGGGCGACGACTTTTCGGTAAGCAGGGCCGCGGCATATCGGGGGACGATGGTGCTGGGATCCTGCCCGGGATTGACCTGCGCCACTCGTGCGCATTTCAACCCGTACCGTCTTACCAGCGCGTCCTCCAGCTGCATCAGACGTTCGAGTGGATGCCCGATCTCGATGCGTACCATGCCCCGGTCGCGCGATTCGCTGAGCAGCCGCGAGATGGTGGGGCGGGAGTATCCAATCTGCGCGGCAATCTGCGCCTGCGTCAGATTGTCCGTGTAATACATGCGAGCGATTTTCAGCACGAGCTCGATGTGGTTTCGCGACTCAGTTGTCGTCATTGTCAGCTTGTTTGCAACCATGGCATTATTCTATTCCATCCGGTGTGGCCGGTGAACATATGTTAGTTTTTCCAGTGCAGCAACGATGCTGAACAATTGTTCAGAGCGCGAAAGAACTCAATGAATCCTTGATATGTGAGCGCTCTCAATCGATTGCAAAAAAGAAGTTCGATTACATGTGCTCACTCAGCTCTCATGTGTTCGATGAACATGTGTTCATCGCGTGGGTGGTGTGCAAGACCTTTCCGCCGTTAGCTAGAGGCTGTCGACGCGCAGGGCTCATCGAAGACCGACGCCGACGGAAAGTGCGGGGCAACAACGCAGAGCAGCGGGCGAAGCAGCCTGCCTCGTGCACGGGAAAGGAACATTATGGAAATCATCAACACCATCATCGGCCTGGGCGCCTCGGTGATGATGCCGATCATCTTCTTCGTGGTCGGACTCATCTTCCGCATGGGAATCGGCAAATCCTTTAAGGCCGGCATGACCGTCGGCGTCGGCTTCGTCGGCGTCAATATGGTCATCAACCTGCTGCTTGACAACCTCGGCCCCGCCTCGAAGGCGATGGTCAACCGCCTCGGCCTGCACCTGACTACGGTTGACGTGGGCTGGCCCACCGCCTCGACGGTCGGCTGGGGCACGCCGATCATGGTCGCCACGGTCGTCGGCTTCCTCGTCATCAACGCCATCATGGTGTTCTGCAAGCTCACCAAGACCATCGACGTCGACATCTTCAACTACTGGATCTTCCTGCAAGTCGGAGCGCTGGTCTATGCCGTCACCGGCAACTTCTGGTTCGCCGTCATCTTCACTTGGGTCATCTTCGCCATCGTGCTGAAGGTCGCTGACCTCACCGCGCCTTACATCCAGAAGGAATACAACCTCGAAGGCATCTCGTTCCCGCACCTTGCCGGTCTGGCCTGGTCGCCGCTCGCCATCGCCGTCAACTGGATCATCGACAAGATCCCCGGCCTTAAGAACGTCGACTTCAACGCCGACAAGATCCGCAAGCGCTTCGGCGCCATCGGTGAGCCCGTGGTCATCGGTTTCATCCTCGGTCTGCTCATCGGCGTGCTCGCCGGCTACAGTCCTGACAAGTCCGTGACGCTCGCCATCAACATCGCCGCGGCCATGGTGCTGCTGCCCAAGATGATCGACGTGCTGATCGAAGGCCTGATTTCCGTGCGTGACGCCGCCGAGAAGCAGCTCAAGATCTGGTTCCCCAACCGCGAGTTCTACATCGGCATGGATACCGCGCTGCTCATCGGCGACTCCTCGGTGCTCGCCACCGGTCTGCTGCTCATCCCGATCACCATCCTGCTCGCCTTCATCCTGCCCGGCAACGAGATGCTCCCGTTCGCCGACCTCGCGTCGCTCGTGTTCATCCTCGCGCTGGTCACCCCGTTCGTGCGCCGCAACATGTTCAAGATGCTGATCGTCGGCACGCTGAGCGTCATCATCATCCTCTACGTCGGCACCGATATCGCGCCCTGGGTCACTCAATCGTTCACGCAGAGCAACATCGACCTGCCCAAGGACTTCACCGCCGTCACCAACATGACCGGCGCAGTGAGCACATGGATTGGCTGGGTCGCCGTCAAGATCGGCGAACTGTTCAACATGATCGCCTGAGCGGCTGCGATATCATCGGCACATATTCAATAAGGAATCATCATGACAAACGCAACGAAGCATTTCCTCACCATTGACAATGGCGGAACCAACACCAAGGTCATCATCGTCGACCAGGATGGCCGGCAACTGTCCGTCTCGTCGTTCCCGACCGACGCCATCGAGCGGCGTCCTGGCTTCCGCGAAGTCAACCCCGGCCAGATGTGGCGTGACATCGGCAAGGCGGTCAAGGCCGCGCTGGAATCCGCCGGACTGGATGGAAGCCAGATCGACGGCGTCGTACCGGTCGGCCACGGCAAGGGGCTGTACGTGCTCGGCAAGGACGGCAAGCCGTTCATGGACGGCATCCTCTCCTCCGACAGCCGCGCCGCGGACCTGGCCAACGAATTCGAGAGCCGCGTCGCCGAAATCTACCCGATCAGTCACCAGCACGTCATGGTCATGCAGTTCCCGGTACTGCTGCGCTGGCTGAAGGACAACGAGCCGGAACAGTACGCGCGGATCGGGCATGTGCTGTCCAACAAGGACTTCATCCGGCACTTCCTGGCCGGCGAGATCCTCGAGGAGCGTGGCGACGCCTCCGGCAACAATCTGGTCAACCTCGAAACCGGTGAATATGACGGCCGGCTGTTCGACTTCTTCGGCATCCCGGAAATGCTGGAATGCATGCCGAAGCTCGTCAGCGCGACCGACCGCTGCGGATCCATCGCCGCCGAAGCGGCGGCGAACACCGGCCTCGCCGAAGGCACTCCCGTGTATGCCGGACTGTTCGACATCGACGCCTGCGCGCTCGCCACCGGCGTGCTGAGCGACGATATCTTCAGCATCACCGCTGGAACGTGGAACATCAACGTGTTCCCCAGCAAGACCATGGCGCCGCTCGACGGCGGCTGCATGAACTCCGTGTTCCCCACCGGTAACACCTTGGTCGAGGCGTCCAGCCCGACCTCCGCCGGCAACCTCGACTACGTGCTGCGCATGATGACGGCAGACGGCTCCAAAGCCGCCAGCTACGACGAACTCGGAGCGATGCTGGAACGTACCGACGCCAAGTACACCGACGTGCTGTTCTTCCCGTTCCTCTACGGCAGCAACGTGAACCTGGATGCGGAAGGCGCGTTCATCGGACTGCGCAGCTCCAGCGAGCGCGACCAGCTGTTGCGGGCCGTGTACGAGGGCGTGGTATTCGCCCACCGCCACCATGTCGAGCAGCTGCTGCGCGTGCTCGGGCACAAGCCGAAGGCCATCCGCATCTCCGGTGGCGTATGCAATTCTGATCCTTGGGTGCAGATGTTCGCCGACGTGCTCAACCTGCCGGTCGAGACCGTGGCCGTAACCGAACTGGGCGGTCTTGGCGGTGCCATGTGCGCGGCGGTCGGATCAGGCCTGTACGGGTCGTTCCAGGAGGCGTTCGACAACATGTCGAAGCTCGCCAAGCGGTTCGAGCCGCACGCGGACCAGACCGCGGTGTATGACCGCAAGTTCGAGGCGTATGAGGCGCTGCTGACCGCACTCGACGGCGGATGGGCCGCGCTGCGTGACATGCAGAACTCGCTGGAGCGCTGACATGGTCACCAACGCGCTGGGAATATATGAAAAGGCACTGCCGCGCGGCCTGAGCTGGGAGCAGACGTTCGATCTGGTGCATGAGCTGGGATACAACTTCCTTGAATTCTCGGTCGACGAAAGCGACGAGCGACTGGCCCGTCTTGACTGGACCGAGCATGACCGGGCACGGTTCCGCGACGCCATGTGGCACACCCACAGCCGCATCAACACCATGATGCTCTCCGGTCACAGGCGGTTCCCGCTCGGGTCAAAAGACCCCGAGGTGCGCGAGAAGGCGCTCGACATGATGCGCAAGGCGATCGACCTCGCCGTCGATCTGGGCATCCGCAACATCCAACTCGCCGGATACGACGTGTATTACGAGCCGAAAACCCTGCTGTCTCGCGAATACTTCGTCGAGAACCTGCGCAAATGCGTCGACATGGCCGCGAAGAAACTGGTGATGCTCTCCATCGAGACGATGGACGACCCGTTCATCAACTCGCTGGACAAGGTCGCCTATTACAAGTCGCAAGTGCGCAGTCCATGGCTGCAGGCGTACCCGGATGTGGGCAACCTCACGGCTTGGCCCACCAACGATGTGGGGCGCGAGATCGAATCCAACATCGACAACATTGTCGCCGTGCACCTCAAGGACACCAAGCCGGTGGGCGAGACCTCGAAAGGCGTGTTCAAACGGGTGCCCTTCGGTGAGGGGACGGTCGACTTCGAGGCGTGCCTGCGTATCTTCAAACGACTGGGATACCAGGGCAGCTACACGGTCGAGATGTGGACCGATGAGTCGCCGGATCCGGTGGCCGAGGTGACTCGGGCCAAAAAGATGTTCGACGGGCTGTTCGACGTGGTGGGCATCGAACAGGAGCCGATCGCCGGCATCGGAGAATACTGAGCCCGCTCGTGGGTGCCGGCGCGCCGGCACCGCCTTTGATGAACGTCCCGATATATAAGTGCGAATAAGAAAAGTGAGTGGTGATTATGGTTTCGTTGGCTGATTTTGGTCCTGAGGTTCGTGCTGAGGTCAAGCAGGTGCGTGAGGTCGTGGCGGCCTTGCATCAGCAGCTGATCAAGTGGAACCTGGTGGTGTGGACGGCGGGTAATGTGTCGCAGCGTCTGCATTCGGCGGATCTGATGGTGATCAAGCCGTCGGGTCTGCGCTACGAGTACCTGACGCCGTCGAGCATGGTGGTGTGCGATCTGGACGGAAACGTGGTGGATGGGGCGGAGGCGCCTTCGTCGGATACGGCGTCGCACGCGTACATCTACCGCAACATGCCGGACGTGTACGGCGTGGTGCACACGCATTCGACGTACGCGACGGCGTGGGCGGCGACGGGTCAGAACATCCCGTGCGGCCTGACGATGATGGGTGACGAGTTCGGCGGTCCGGTGCCGGTGGGCCCGTTCCGTCTGATCGGCTCGGAGGCGATCGGCAAGGGCGTGGTGGAGACCCTGAAGAAGTATCCGAAGTCGCAGGCGGTGCTGATGCAGAACCACGGTCCGTTCACGATCGGCAAGGATGCGGAGGCCGCGGTGAAGGCCGCGGCGATGACGGAGGAGGTGGCTCATACGATGTGGGCCGCCCGTCAGTTGGGTGACATCATCGAGATCGGCCAGGCGGACATCGACAAGCTGAACGACCGTTACCAGAACGTGTACGGCCAGCACTGACGACGGGGCACATGAGGGGATTGTGATTGGGTTTCGACTGCGAGCGAGGTATGGGGGTCTGTGCTTGTGACATGCCCGGAGTGCGTAGCACAATCGTCGCGGTTCAATATCGCGATTGGCTTTATCGCACCATTCGCATGGCGATACCCAACAATTGTGCTGCACACTCCGGGCGTGTCGGCTCGTTCCGTCGGCTGAACGGGAGGCTTCCGTTACGGAGCCCGGCCGAAGTTGAGGTCAATTCCGTCTCGTCCATATGAATCAATAAAATGTTGTTTTGCTGTGTCGAGGGTCGGCCGCCGCATAAGCCGCCTCTTCATGAGTCCAGACCGAACGGGCGCAAAGCCGCTGTTTCGGCGGATTGACAGGCTTCCTGAGGGCAGACCCGAGGGAGTTACAGACGTGTTCGTGATGCCAGTCATCACCGAACCCCAAACCAATGCGCTGATATGCGGCAGCGACTAAGGAATAGCAATGGTTAACGCTGTTGAGGCATTTGACGCCAAGCACATGAAGCCCGCCGAGGAGATCCCGGCGTTCCGTCCCGGCGACACCGTCGACGTCAACGTCAAGATCAAGGAAGGCAACAACTCCCGTATCCAGACCTTCACTGGTGTGGTGATCGCTCGTCAGGGCTCCGGCCTGCGCGAGACCTTCCTGGTCCGCAAGATCAGCTTCGGCACCGGCGTGGAGCGCCGCTTCCCGCTGCACTCCCCGTCCATCGACTCCATCAAGCTGGTGCGCAAGGGCCGCGTGCGTCGCGCGAAGCTGTACTACCTGCGCAAGCTGCGCGGCAAGGCGGCTCGCATCGTCGAGCGTCGCGACAACTCCGCCAAGGCGACTCAGGCCTGAGTTTTGCCAAGTGAGGCGATAGTACCGTGAAATTCAGCCCGGAGCCGATTGGTTCCGGGCTGAATTTATAGGAACGTCGCTAGTATAGTTGGGGTTTCATGTATGCGTGATGGAGGAACTATGCGGCCAGACGACCATCGGACGGATCGGGCCATGCCCGGTTCCGGCACCGAATTCAGCCGGGACGAATGGATCGTCGCCATAGCCGATCATGGCGTGGACCCCACCGATATGCCGGGGCGGGTAGTGGGTGCCGACGGCCGAGACTCGTTGGCCCGCCGCAGGAAAGGCGCCCATCGCAAGACCTCGCCTAAGCACAACAATGATTCGTTCTCGTTCCGCGACCTGCTGATCTGGTGCGTCGTCCCCTTCGTGGCGGTACTGCTGGTACGCATCTTCCTGATCGGCTTTTACGTGATTCCGTCCGGATCGATGCGCGACACCATCGAGATCGGCGACCGTGTCATCACGTCGAAGCTCACGCCGAAATATTTCGATCTCAAACGCGGCGATATCGTCGTGTTCCACGATCCCGCGAACTGGCTGAACCAGGAGACCACCAGAGGCAAAGGCGATTATCTCATCAAACGCCTGATCGGCTTGCCGGGCGACGTGGTCGAGTGCGGCGGTGCCGGGCAGCCGGTCAAGATCAACGGCGTCGCGATTGATGAGACGTCATACATCAAATCCGGCGTCGACCCGAGCAGTTTCTCGTTCCGCGTCGAGGTGACCGCCGGGCATATTTTCGTCATGGGGGATAACCGCGCCAGCTCAGCCGACTCCCGATACCATCAGGACGACGGTGATCATGGCTTGGTGCCCATCGACAATGTGGTCGGAGTGGGACTGATGCGGTATTGGCCGCTGAACCGGATGAGTTTCCTGAGCTCCCATCATGATGTGTTCAAGGACGTGCCCGCCGGCAAGGCGCAGTGACATCGGACGGATGGTGATATGGCGATGATTGAACATCCGACGCTTGATATGGAGCAGCAGCTTGCCGCCCAAGGCTGCGATGTGGTGATCGGTTGCGATGAGGTCGGGCGCGGGGCGCTGGCCGGTCCGGTCATGGTCGGGGCGGCCGCCATGTGGTCACGTGACCTCGCTGCCGCGCAAGTGCCGGCCGGTGTCGCCGATTCCAAATTGCTGACCGAGCACAGGCGCGAAGGAATCGTCGACGAGTTGCGTTCGTGGTGCGCCGCTTACGCGGTAGGTCAGGCGAGTAACGCCGAAATCGACGAGTGGGGCATATCGCATGCGTTGGGCATCGCCGCCTTGCGGGCGCTCAACGATGTGGAGCGGCAGCTCGGCATGGACGGGCCGGCCGGTTCGGGTCGTCGCGTGGACGTCATCCTGGACGGTCCGAACGATTACATCACCAAGACGATGAACACGTTTGACGCGCCGGCGTTGCCGATTCCGGTACAGGTGTCGTGCAAGGTCAAGGGCGACCGTCATTGTGCGACCGTCTCCTGCGCGGCGGTCATCGCGAAGGTGACGAGGGACCACCTGATGGTTGACATCGCGCAGGGCAATCCGCGGTACGCGCCGTACGGCTGGGCGCACAACAAGGGATACGGCTCGGCGGCTCACCGCGACGCCATCGCCCGTCTGGGAGTCACGCCGCTGCATCGGGTCACGTGGCATCTGACCTGATTGCGGCGTTGCGGCTAATTCCGGGCCTGCGCCGCGCAGCTCGGCATGGCGCGGCTTAATTTGGCTCGGCCCCTGTTATCTGCGCATGATTTGTGAGCGCTCACGTGTGTTATTTAAGCGTTACCGGGTAGACTTGCCCATATTGTGTTGTTATGCAGCGGGAGGTTTGACAGCGTGACGGCCAAGCGAAGCGGGCGGAAACGCCCATCCATGTTCGAAGTCGCGAAGCTCGCCGGAGTCAGTCATCAGACGGTGTCCCGGGTCATCAACGATTCTCCCGATGTCTCCGACGCCACCCGCACCAAAGTGCAGGATGCCATCAAGGCGCTCGATTATCGTCCCAGCAACTCGGCGCGAGCGCTCGCATCGCACCGTTCCCGCACGATCGGCCTGATCGCAGGCGGCATGAAGTTCTACGGCCCTATTTCGGCGATTTCCGCGATCGAGATGATGGCGCGCAAGCACGGCCTGTTCATGTCGGTGATGATGGTGCATGAGGCGCTGTGCACGCGGGCGGAGTTCGAGAACCTGTGCGGCACGTTCAACGAGCAGAACGTCGACGCGTTCATCATGCTCACGCCCACCGATGTCATGTTCGAAGCGGCCTGCTACACGCAGCTGACGCAGCCTCGCGTGATGATCACCTCCACGCACGGCGAACTCAGCGTGAGCGAAGGGCTGCGCCTGATTCACTCGCGCGAGCGCGACCGCGTGTCGATCGTCGGTATCGACCAGTGGGGTGCGATGGGCGATGTGGTGCGCATGCTGACCGAATACGGTCACAAGCGGGCGTTGTACTTCGCCGGTCCGTTGGGATGGCGCGGTGCGATGACGCGACTGGATGCCTGGGTGAAACTGACCCGCGCCCGCTCCATCAGTTCCGTCACGGTGCGTTGCAAGACCTGGGAGTCGACCGAGGCGTACGCCAGGATGAACCATATTCTCGATTCCATCGGCAATCAGGGCGGCAAGTTGCCGACGGTCGTGGTCACGGCGAACGACAATCAGGCGGTGGGCGTCGCGCGTGCCCTGTATGAGCACGGTGTTCGCATTCCACGTGACGTCAGTCTGGTCGGGTTCGATGACATGCCGGCGATGGACAACATGATTCCGCCTCTGACCACGGTTCGGCCTGATTTTGAGGCGTTGGGCGTCGCTGCGATGCGGCAGGTGCTGCATCTGCTGGGGGAAGGTGACGAAGTGGCGTTGCCCGCGTCCGCACATGGTGTCGGTCTGCTCCCCGCAGAAGTCGTGAAGCGTTCGTCGCTCGGCCCCGCCGCCAACCGCTGACCGAGGATCGCGCGTTTTTCTTGGGTCTGTTAGACCAACGTGTTGGTTTTGATTTGCAAAGTAGCTACATGGTAGGTGCAATGAAGCTATGGGTAGGCATAGCAAGGCAGTGAAACTGGTCGGCGGAGTCCGGGGCGGACTCGCGCTGCTGGATGATGACGAGTGTCGTCGGGCGATTGAGGCGGGCGAACGAGATATTGACGACGGCGTCGGCTTTTTTTTCGCGGCACGGCTCGGCCCGGCACGGTGTTGATGGTCGCGTACGTCGACGAGTTCAGGGACCGTTTCAGGGCCGGGATCGGCCGCGGCCTGGTGACGAGCGTCATGCGGGAACCGGGAATCCGCGGCGTGCGCCGCGGCGGGACGCCCGT
>ENA-ORUB01002466-ORUB01002466.1-human-gut-metagenome-genome-assembly--contig:-NODE-2466-length-17404-cov-2.633754_pt1 | contig 17404 bp, 20 predicted proteins | sample MGYA00241918_ERZ509200 | MGnify/ENA primary metagenome ERZ509200 (study PRJEB26280, sample SAMEA2338853) | human gut metagenome | biome: human gut; feature: human-associated habitat; material: faeces... | reverse complement strand
TTCAGCAGCCCGTCCCTGTTGTTTTTTGCACCGTCTGCGAAAACGCCGACAGGCTTATTTCATTTTCTCAGAACTCGATCTTGCCGTAGAGTCCGGCGTTCAGTTCATCCTCCGGCTTGGGCTTCTTATAGTCCCGCTCGAAGCTGGTCTTCATGGAGTCCATATCGCTGCGCTTGAAGTCCTCCGGCTTCCGCTCGGTGCGGTACGGGCGCTTTCCACCACGGCCGTGCTGTCCGCCGCTTCTGCCGCGTCCGCTGCTGCGCTTTCCGCCAACAGCAGCTACGACCACCTTCCGGTACGGGTCCTCTCCCACGCTGTGGGAGGTGACGCCCTCGATCTCGGAGATGCGGCTGTGAATGATGCGGCGTTCGTAGGGGTTCATGGGCTCCAGTGTGGTGGAGCGTCCGCTGCGCAGCACGCTGCGTGCGATCTTGTCCGCCAGCTGTTCCAGCGTCTTGCGGCGCTTTTCCCGATAGCCGTTGCTGTCCAGCAGCAGGCGGCAGTACTCCTCGCCGTCCCGGTTCACCAGAATGGAGGCCAGATACTGGATGGAGTCCAGCGTTTCCCCACGGCGGCCGATGATCGTACCGCTCTTGGTCTGGCTGCGCAGTTCCATGCGGATGCCGTTTTCGGTGCGCATGGTGGTGATGGCGATATCAATGCCCATAGCGTGGTAGATATCGGCGATATACTGCCGTGCACGCAGGAGGTTCTCAGACATCTCCTCGTCGGTGAGGATGGTTTCGATGGCAGCGGACTCCACGCCACGGGTGGCGGAGTCGTCCTGCGGGATCACGATCTCATCCACGGAGGTGATCGCCTCGGCCGCAGTGGCTTCTGCCGGTGCGGCTTCCTCAGGCGCCGCGCCCATTTCGGCAAGGAACCCGGATACGAGCTTCTTCGCCAGCTTGATCGGCATCACGTTGAGGAATTCACTCTGCATCTTGTCTTCGATCTTGAGGTCGAAGTGGATGACGACCATTTCTTCTTCGTCTGCAAAGAATTCTTTTTTGAATTCTTCTACGCTGTCTACCTCATGCGGCTTCGGCGTCGAAATGTTGACCGGCATGTCCAAAAGCTCGGACAGGGCTGTCGCCGAAGCGCCCATCATCTGGTTCATCACCTCGCAGATGGCGCTGACGTTCATCTCGTCCATCACGAATTCCTCATCCGGAATATCCATGCCCATGAGCATTTCGATGATGGCTTTGACGTCCTGCCGCTTGAGCAGCATGATATTTTTACCCTCAAGCCCCTCTACATAGGTAATCTCTACACAGATGGCAGGCTTGATGTTGGAAAATTCAAATTCGTCTCTGGCTTGCACACTGACCTTGGGTGTTGTAATATCCACCCTTGCGTCCAGCATGATGGAAACCGCTGTCGCCGAGGCGCCTAAGCTGATATTTAGGATCTCACCAATCGCGTCGATCTCCATTGCGCTTAACTTTACTTGTCCCATAGTTTAACTCTCTTTCCGCTAGATTTCGCCCTTTGCCTTATTTCCCTATTTCGAGGGCTTTTTGTGCCATCAGCTTGATGGCGTTAAAGGCAGTGATATTCGCCGTATAGGCGTGCGTGGCTGCCATCGCATCCGTCGTTTCCTTGACCAGGTCGACATTCGGCATCGCCACATACCCGTTTGCGTCAGCGTCCGGATGTTCTGGATCGTAGACCATTTCAAAATCGGTAGGGTCCTCGGCGATCTCTGTGACGACAACGCCGCCGGTCTTGTTCTGCGAATGCATGTGATTCTCTGCGTGACGCAGCGCGGTGCGGAAATCCTGCGGACTTTCCTGGAACACGACCATCTTGCGCCGATAAGGCGTACCCGCATCGGTACGGGTCGTCTCCATATTGGAAATATTTTGTGATGCAACATCCAGACGCAGGCGCTGTGCCGTCATACCGGATGCGCTGATATTCAATGAGCTTAAAAAAGGCATGGCCTTGTATCTCCTTCCTGCTTATTTACCGATCAGTCCGTCTACGGTCGACAAGATTCTTTCCGGCTTAAACGGCTTTACGATGAAATCCTTCGCGCCGGCCTTGATCGCATCGATGACCATGCTCTCCTGTCCCATGGCAGAGCACATAACGATCTGCGCATTACCGTCATTTTCACGGATCTTTTTGAGCGCTTCCAGACCGTCCATGTTCGGCATGGTGATGTCCATCAGTACCAATTGTGGTTTCTGTTCGGCGTACATCTGTACTGCCTCTGCGCCGTCAGACGCCTCACAGACGTCGGTGTACCCTCCCTGAGCCAAAGCATTTTTTACCATCATTCTCATAAAGGCTGCATCGTCTACTACCATAATTTTCGCCATTTTATTACCTCTTTCTTATTTTTATTGTTTTCTTATTTTCTTAGTGATCTATACAAACAGTGCATGTGCGGCACTGTCAGACTCGCTCTAAATGATTGTGCTCCAGGCTGGTATCTGCGCCGAGAAGCTCTGTCAGATCCTCCTCTGCCGTAACCCGCTGGTGCAGCTTGACTGCTACATTGCTGTTATGCACACCAAGCTGTCCCTTGAACCAAGGCTGCTGCTCGACATAGACCATGACATCGGAATCCTTGTTCTTGCTGAAGTCGATGACATCGTCGACCTTGAGGTTGTAGATGTCGCGGAAGCTCAGCTGTGCAGTGCCCAGCTCCACCCGGACATCCAGCGCGGACTGACGGATCTTGTCCATGATGATATCCTTGCTGTCCGGCAGGACGTTGTCGTACATGCTTTCGCTGGAACGCCGCTTCTCGATCAGCGAGAAAATGTTCATCAGCAGATTGCCCGGCATGCAGAAGTTGATATATCCCTTGATATCCTGGAACAGGCTCGGTGACTCGAAGATCCGCGTCGAACCGATGTCGAGCTTGATATAGTTCTTCCACGCGTCCTTGAACGTCGCCGAATAGTGCTGCATGATATTCTCATAGAGCGCCAGTTCGATGTCCGTATAGGAATAGCCCGCGTCCAGATCCTGTTCGTCGCCCTCGCCGCCAAGCATACGGTCCACGATATTGACGACCAGACTTTGCGAGATGTGGAACATCATCGGCAAATTTTTGCTGTCATCCGGCAGCTTGAGATAGAGCAGTTCCATGACGTCATTGTCGCCCATCGAATTGTTGAACTCGTGATAACGCTGCTCCTCGACAGTAATGACCTTCATTTCACAGTTCGCGCGGAACACGCCGCTGAGCCGCGAGCTGGTCATCCTGCAGTAGGTATCGTAGATACTTTTCAGCAGCTTCAGCTTATCGTTGGTAAACTTTTTCGGGCTGTAGAAGTCGTATTTTTTATATTGTTCTTCAGGTTTCTCATCTGCCTTCGTCTCCTTCTGGCCGTCATTTCCGGCGCGCATGGAGGAAAGCAGCATATCAATCTGACTTTGCGATAATACTTCTGCCATAATTACTCCGTTGTTTTTATTTTATCCTAACTGGTTGTGTATCTCTTATGATGCCTTTTTGGCATCACTTGATTTCTTCGTGCCGCCTGCCTTTTCGCTCTCCGATTTGAGCGTTGAACTGAAGATCTGGCTGTAGTAATCCTCCAGACTCTTGACGCTGCCGCCCGTCTTGCTGATCATAAACTCTACACGACGGTTCAGCGAACGGTCCTTTTCGGTTTTGAACGAGGCGATCGGATGGTGTTGACCATAGCCGAGGCTGACGATCTTGTACGGCTCCAGCACGCCCTCGCTCTGCAGATAAATCGCGACTCTGGCGCTTCGCATTGCGGACAGAGAGCGGTCACTCTCGATCGGGTTTTTCTTATTCGGGAGTGCCTGTGTGGTATGTCCCATAATCTGCAGCTCCTTGATGGCTGCCTTATAAGGCTTGATCGTCTCCGCGAAGTGGTCGATGACCTTTTCTCCCTCCTTGAGCAGCACATAGCTGTCACCTTCAAAGATAACCCGGTCGCGGAACATGATGAATACGAAGTCATCTCCCTCCGTTACCAGAATATCGCCGCCGGATTCCTTAGACATCTCCTGCAGATCCTCGTAGAGGCTGTTAAAATCCTCATCGATCTTTTCTAGATCCGCACTCTTGTCGAGATCCGATCCACCCGGTACGTCTTCGCTGTCCGGCGGTGCATCGGTATCGAGTACCAGCTGGCTGACCTTATCTTCTGCGTTTGGATTCATACTCTTGACGAAATTTCTCCACTTGACCGAGTCGAGTGTCGACATCGAGTACAGCAGAACGAAAAAGCACAGTAGTAAGGTAACCATGTCACCATAGGTGTCCATCCAGTTACCGGTCTCCCCCTTTTTTTTCTCACGTTTTTTCACAACTGCTACCTCTTTATTTTCAAATTATGTTCAAATTAAATTATTTCTTTCCTTTTTTCTTTTCTTTCTTTTCCTTCGGCGCCTTGCCGTCTTCGCCGCCTTCACCTCCGCCGTTGATGATGCTCTGCTGTTTCTTCTGCTGCATCAGGGAAGCCAGCTTTTCACGCAGCATCTTCGGATTGTCTCCCGCCTGAATGCCGAGTACACCTTCAATGATCATCTGCTTGTAGAAGGTCTCCTCATCACTGCGGATGCGCAGCTTGGTCGCAATCGGATTGAAGATTAGGTTCGCCAGCATGCAACCGTACAGTGTCGTGATCAGTGCGATGGACATATTGACACCGATGGAATCGGACGCGCCTTCCGACAGATTCAAAGTCTTGAGCATGTTGATCAGACCGACCAGTGTACCGATCATACCGAAGGACGGCGCATAGGACGCTGCTCTTTCGTAGATGGCGACCTCTGCCTCATGTCTGGTGATCATATTGTCCAGTTCTTCCTCCATCGCTGTACGGATTCTTTCTGTTTCCATGGCGTCTACAACAAAGAGGATGCCTTTTTTGAGGAACTCGTCCTCCAAGGCATTCGCTTTCTCCTCCAGCGCCAGCAGACCGTTCGCTCTGGCTGTCTGTGAAAACTCGACGATCGTATCGATCAGGCTCTCTATATTGTACTGGTCGACACGAACCATCTTGACCATATGCTTCGGAACTTTCTTCAGCAAACGCGCCGGGAAGCTGGCGATAACCGCAAAGATCGTACCGCCAATCGTGATCATAATACTGCCCGGGTCAATAAAGTTATCAATGCTGCCGCCGTTCATAATACCGGCTACGATTACGCCGAAGCCGCCGACGATACCTATGATTGTTGTAAAATCCATTTCTTTCCTTACCTTCTGCTTTTCGTTTAAATATTTTCTGTATCTATTCTACTCTGGTTATTTTATCCACAATTTTCCTGTTGAACTGGATCTCTTTGTCGATGATCTCTGCGACACTTTCTCTGACGATGTAATACTTGCCGTTCATCATGGTGATCTTGGACTCCGGTATCACATCGATGTGTTCGATCTGTTTCGAATTGATCACGATGATCTCGCCGTTGATTTTTGTCAATGCTATCATAATCTTGTTGTATGGTGGGGCGCCCGGACACAGCAGGCGCCCCTGTCAGTCGTGATAATTATCTCTTCATGTTTACGAGCTGCTCGAGCATCTCGTCAGTGACGGTGATGATCTTCGTATTCGCCTGATAACCTCTCTGGGTGGTGATCATGGTCGCAATATCGGAAGCCAAGTCTACGTTGGACATCTCGAGGAAATTGCTCTGGATCGTACCGGTCGCGGAGGTCGTTTCCATACCCTTGACCGTTCCGGCATTCGCACCAATCTTGTACAGATAACCGTTGTTCTGCTCCAGACCGCTCGGGTTCTCGACAGAAGCGACCGCAATCTTAGCGATGGTATGCGGTACGTTCTTGTCATCGACGCCGACAACAGTACCGTCGGTACCAATGGTCCAAGTCTGAATTGAAAGCCTTGTTCCGGCAGCAGCGGTTTTATCTTCCGGAATTCTGATCGGGCGCAATCCGTTTTTCGTATCAATATTTCCAGTATCATCCGCCGCAAAGCCATAGACATAGTTACCGGTATTGTCGACCAGATAGCCGTTGCTGTCCGGCTGGAAGATGCCGACACGAGAAAGAAACAGACCTGACTCCCCAATTTTCCCCACTTCGACAGCTGTTGCATTTCCGTTTTGTCCTCTGAACGGTCCGACGATGAAGAACGCCGTGCCGTCAATCATGCAGTCCAATGGGTTTCCGGTGTATTGTCTGCTTCCCGTCGAAAAATTGGTGCTGATCGAGCTGACGGTGTTGCCGTAGCCGATCTGCGAGGTGTTGATGCCGCCCAGCTTACCGTTTTCCGTTGCTCCGGCGGATCCGCTGATGGAATTGCTGTACAGGGCGTCCTGAAAGTTCGTCGTTCTGGACTTGAACCCCCAGGTGTTGACATTGGCAATATTGTTACTCAATACGTCCATCTTGGTCTGATGGGATTTGAGACCTGCGATTGCCGCATTCATTGATTTAACCATGGTTGTTATACTTCCTTTCTGTATATCAACAGGTCCTGCTGTATATTTCGCGCCTGTCCTTCACACGCGGCGCGCAAGCTTCCGTTTCCGGTCCGGCTTTTATAACAATACAGCGCTGTCGATATTGGTAAAAATATTTTCTCTCATTTCTAATGCGTTCATTGTCGTGATGACGGTGTTGTTCTGCACGCTGACGATGAAAGCGTTTGCCTCACCGATGACTGCGATATCTTTGCAGCCCTTGGCTCTTGCCTTGGTGACTGCCCGGTTGAGGCTGTCGAGCGTCTGCTGCGACATATCCACGCCGCGGCTCTGGATGCGTTCCATCGCGTGCTTCGAGAATTTGACGCCGTCGTTCTTGTCAAGCTCGCCTTTGAGCACATCTGCGAAGCCCTTGGAGGCTGCCGCGCTCTGCTGCGGTTTGACGATCTGATGCTCCAGCTGCAACTTGAGGTTGTTCGATACTCTCGTGATCTGATCCATGGGCTACACCTACGCTTCCGCGGCGTCTGCCGCATCTGTGTTCTGATCGGTTTTCGGTGGTTCAGAACCTTCCGGTTTTTCTCCCTCCGGCTGCGTGGTTTCCGCTTTCTTGGTTTCTCCGATGCTCATCAGCTGCGAGATGGCGTAGCTCTTGCCGTCCACAAAGACGGTCGGGTTCGTTCCCAGCCCCACGCCGGTAACCGTTCCCTTGATTTCTTTGCCGGTATACTTTCCGTTTTCATCAACCTCCGCGATGGTGACCTCCTTGCCGACCATGGAGACTGCGTAGCTGGTGGTGTTGACCAGTGACAGATCGCTGATTGCCGTCGTCATGTGCGTCAAAGCTGTAATCATCTGTGTCTGCACCATCTGTGCCATCATCTGGCTGGTATCCATCGGATTGTCCGCATCCTGATACTTCAGCTGCGCTGCCAAAAGCTGATAGAAGTCTGTCATCGTCAGCTCTGTGGATGAGGCAGAAACATTGGTTCTGTCATAGAGCGCTGTCTGTGCTCCGGTCACGTTCTGTAAGGTGCTGATGCCTGTATGATCTACTGCCATATGGATGTACTCTCCTTTCTGATTCCCAGCCGCAGCTGCTGCAGGAAATCGATTGTTTCTGTTTCCTTGTGTTTTTTGTTTTGCTGCTGTTCGGAATTCTGCTGCTCCTGATAGGACTGCTGTCCTCTGCCGTCCTGATAGAGCTGTGTCTGCTCCTCGCGGGTCTCGACGATAACTGCGGTCTTGGTCCCCAGATTGTTCTCAAGGATCAGTCCGAGCTCGCCTGCCTTCTGCGACATCGCCTGCAGGGCTTTCTTGTCCGAACAGATAATGGAAACGGCTGCCGCGCCGTCGTGGTAGGAAACCTTGACGGTCAGTTCTCCGAGAGAACGCGGTGTCAGCTGGATTTCCAGCTCCTGCTTGCCGCTGCTGATCTGCTTGGCGATCATATCCTTGAGCATGTCAGCATATTCCGGCTTCATCTCCGCCGTCTTGGCTGTGTTCTCCGCATCGCCTGCCTGCATCCCGAGCTGCTGCTCGCTGTACTGCGGCTTGAAAGCGGAAACGTCTGTCTGCGCTGCTTTGTCGTCAGTCTTTGCGGCTGCCGGAGCTGCAGTGTCATCAGCATCGGAAACAGCTTTGACAAGCGCGGCAGGATCCTCCTGCGCGGTCTGATCGGTCTGTACGTTCTGCACGTCCGTCTGTACGGCTTCCTGTGGCTTGACAAGCTTGCTTGCTGCAAGTTCTTCGGTCTTTACCGATGTCTGCACTGCAGTCTGCAGTGTCTGCGCTGTCATCGCGCCGAGCGGTTCTGCCTGTGCGGTCTGCGGCTGCATCCGGTCAGTCAGATTATGCACCTCTGCCTGCTGCGGCAGCTGTGCCTGCTGTCCATCCTGTGTCAAAGCCGCTTGCTGCGGTGTGAGCCATGCCTGCAGAGTCATCGTGCCGATGACGCCGTTCGCCTGTACGCCTGTCAGTCCCGCGGCGGCTGTTTCAGCCTGCGGCTCCGCCTGGGCGGTCTGCTGCGGCTGGCTGGTGCCTGCTGCGGTGCTCGCCTGTGCATAGCTGGCTGCCTGTTCCTCCAGCGCTTTGCCGAAATCAGACTGCTTCTCCCTGCTGTTTTGCGTCTTTTTCGCAGAAGCTTTTGGTTTGAGATCTGCGGACTGTTGGGTCTGCATGATCAATTGTTCCATAGCGTCTTGTCCTCCTTTCTTTGAAAGATGATATATAGCAAACCGCCGAAGCGGTGTTACTATCGCATTTTTGTCTGCATGGATGCCGACTGTCCTGCGGACCGCGGCTGCTTAATGTGCCAGACTCTCTCTGCGGCTGATAAATTCCTCGATATCCTGTTCTTCCAGCTTGGATTCCAGCTTTTTGTACTCCGAGAGCCGTTTCTCCTTCAGCTTGCTGATGGATTTGGTTTCGGTCCGGGCTGCGATCAGCGCCGCACGCCGTTCCTCCTCTTTCTTTTTGAGGATGTCCAGCGTCTGCAGCTCTTTTTTGAGCTCGCCCTTGAGGTAATTGAGATACCGTTCAAAGGTCTGCACCTGCAGGACATTGAAGCCGCTGCTCCGTTGCTCGTTCAGCGCGTCCTGTGTCTGCTTCTCCTTATCTCTGATCTCCTGTATCTTCTGTTCCTGCTGCGCGACCCGCTGCAGCGCTGCCGCATGCTCGGTGCGCAGGTTGTTTTCATTTTGTTCTTTGTAATTCAGTACGGTTTCCAGTGAAAATTTGAATTTTTTCAATTTGTCTCACCTTACTTCGATTTGTGCTTCGATGTTTTTGCTTTGGTTTTTTCTTTTTGCTTTGTCTTTTCTGTTTTATTCTTCAAATATTTTTTTCAGCTCCTCGACGATTTCGTCAAAGGTGAAGGATTCTTCGACCTTCTGCTTGAGGAAGCTGTTGATCTTGTCTATCTTGGATATCGCATAGTCGAGCCGATGATTCGTGCCCGCCTTATATGCGCCGATGGAGATCAGATCCTCGTTCTGCACATACAGACTGTACAGATCGCGCAGATCTCCGGCCAGCTTCTTGTGCTCCGGCTCCGCGATGGTCGCCATCAGTCTGGAGATACTGGCGTTGATGTCGATTGCCGGGAAATGGTTCGCATTCGCGAGTTTTCTGGAAAGCACGATGTGCCCGTCCAGAATGCCGCGGACCATGTCAGAGATCGGCTCGTTGGTATCGTCACCCTCTACCAGTACCGTATAAACCCCCGTAATCGAACCTGTGGCAAAGTTGCCGCAGCGTTCCAGAAGCTTCGGGAACTCCGCATAAATCGATGGTGTATAGCCTCTGGCAACCGGCGGTTCGCCCGTTGCCAAACCGATCTCGCGGTGTGCCATCGCGAATCGCGTGAGCGAGTCCATCATCAAAAGTACATCATAGCCTTGATTCTTGAAATATTCCGCAATCGTCGTTGCGACCATCGGGCATTTCATACGCAGCATCGCCGGTTGGTCAGAGGTCGCAACCACCAGCACCGAGCGTTTCATACCCTCGGGTCCGAGGTCACGCTCCGCGAACTCCAGCACCTCTCTGCCACGTTCGCCGACCAGCGCGATCACGTTGATATCCGCAGTCACGTTTCGGGCGATCATACCCATCAAGGTACTCTTGCCCACGCCGCTGCCTGCAAAGATGCCGATACGCTGACCCTTGCCGATGGTGTTCAGACCATCGATGGCTTTGATGCCGAATTCCAGCCGCTCTGTGATAGGCGGTCTGTCCAGCGGGTTGACGGTCTCATTCTCAACATAGTAGTATTTGTCTGCGCTGATCTCTCCTTTGTTATCCAGCGGATGACCGAGCGCGTCGATGATGCGCCCCCGCAGGAACTCGCCGACCGGAACCTTGAGACGCTTGCCCGTATTGCGGACAAAGCTGCCGGAACCGATGCCGCTGAGGTTCTCATATGCCATGAGCTGCACCTTGTCACCGTGGAAACCGACAACCTCTGCCGGAATCTCGCGTTTCTGCTTTTCATTGTAAATCAGTACCAGATCGCCGATCCTGCTGTTGTTTGCGGACGCTTCCATCGCCATGCCGGTGACATTCTCGATTTTACCTATGTAATTGATCGTCTGACTCTTAGCGATCAGCTCGGGCAATTCCTTCAGCATACGGGGCATACTCCTTTACAACCTTGCGTTATTCATAATTTCTCTGATGTTTTCCAGCTGTGTTCCCACGCTGATATCTATGATTTCATCCGGCCGCTCGATAATGCAGGTGCCCGGCTCCATACCGTCCATCATCACGATCTTGATGTGGTCGGAGAGGTAGCTCAGCTCCTGCAGGAACTTGGCGTCCGTTTGGATGCGTTTGCTGTCCTGTGCGTCATCGATGTAAATCTTCGCCCAAGCACTCTTTTTGAGTTTTTCGGTGGATGCCAGAATCATACGCTCGACCACATCGCTGTTGGTGCGCAGACTGATCCGGACGATTTTCTCGCCGATAGCCAGTGCGATCTCCTTGAGATCCTGCAGGTGCTCCTCCAGCATGCGCTGTTTGGCTTTTTCTGCCTCCTTGAGAAAATCTGCGAAATGCGTTTCCAGTTCGTCAACTTTTTTCTGGTATTCGACATAGCCTTCATTGCGGCCTTCCTCTGTGCCCTCCTTCAGACCTACGCCGTAGCCTGTTTTTTTGCCTTCTTCATAGCCCTTGCGTCTGGCTTCCTCGCGAATCACCTCGGCCTCACGCCGACTCTGCTCCAGCAGCTCTTCTGCTTCGCGGCGTTTCTCTGCAAGCGCTTCTTCCAGTGCGTCCCGGCGTTCCTCCGCCTCTGACTTCACAGGGAAGCTTTCGATGCCGCCTGTTGTCTCACTCCCGTCCTGCGGTGCTGCAGGCTGCTCGATCTCCAGACGGCTCCAGCGAAACGGTGCGGGTTCGGGATTCTCCCGCTCATTCTTTTCCTCGGTGTCATACAATAATTTCATCATACGACGATCTCATCCTTTCCACCCTTGCCGATGACGATCTCACCGGCTTCATCCAGTCTGCGGATGATGCCTACGATGCGACTCTGTGCCTCTTCGACATCACGCAGTCTGACGTTGTTTGTGATCTCCAGATCGGATTTGACAGATTCCGCCATACGCTGTGACATGTTGGAGAAGAAACAGGTACGGATCTCCTCGTTGGCGCCCTTGAGTGCATAAACCAAATCTCTGGTGTCGCAGTCGCGGATGAAGCGCTGAATCGAACGGTTGTCCATGCCGAGGATATCTTCGAATACGAACATCCGCTTGCGGATGTCTTCTGCCAACTCGGCATCTCGCTTGCCGATCTCGTCGAAGATGAACTTTTCGTTGCTGCGGTCCATGTGGTTCATGACATCAGCCACATAATCGATACCGCCGATCCTTACGTTATCGGAGGTCAGGATATTGTCGAGACGATTGCGGATCTGCGCTTCCACGATCTTGATCGCTTCCGGCGAGGCGCCGTCCATCTTGGCGATGTTCCTAACGACCTGAATTCTCTTTTTGTCCGGCAGCTCTGCCAAAAGGTCGGCTGCCTTATCGGATTCCATGTGCGAGAGCACGATGGCGATTGTCTGCGCGCGCTCGTTCTGCAGGATGTTGAACAGGTTCTTCGTATCGACCTTGGACAGGAAGTCGAAGGTACGGTTCTTGAGAAACCGGGACATCTTGCGCAGGAGCTCGTCCGCCATGTCCTCACCATATGCCTTTTCCAGTACGGCTCTGGCGTATTCCACGCCGCCGTCGGTCACGACCTTCTGGGTCAGACAATTCTTATAGAAATCATCCAGAATATTTTCGGTATCCTCTGCCTGCAGGTGGCCTAATTTCGCCACCTCGAGCGTAAGGGCTTCGACTTCCTCCGCACTCAGATATTTGTAAAGCTTGGATGCTTTTTCGGTACCGAGCGCTACAACGACCGCCGCAGCCTTTTGCTCTTGACCGATCGTTTTACTCTTGGCCATTGTCGCCTTCACCTCCATGCAGCCAGTCTTTGATCATATGTGCAGCAATCTCAGGGTTGGCATCCGCAAAGTCGCGCACATTTTCGCGGAGTGTTCTGCTCCGTTCGTTTTTCATATTGAGAAGCTCCTGCTTTTCATTTTCCAGCGCCGCCTCATTCTGCAGCGATGCCAACACACCGCCATCTTCTTCGCCTTCTGCCAGCGCTTTTTTCTTCTTTGCTCTTTTTGCCAGCAGCAGAATCAGAATCAGCAGCAGGATCAGTGCGACGGCTGCCGCGACCAGGAACGGGAAGTACTTCCATTCCAGAATCGATGTCGGCTGATCTGCACCCGCACTCGGGTCATAGAACGGTGCCGCTACGATGGATATCTTATCCGTCCGGTCTGCCGCATCGATCCCGGCTGCATTGCCGATCAGCTCACGCAGCCTGGTGGTGTCGATCGTATCCTGCGCAGCTTGATTGATGGATACCGAAACGGTCTTGTCCTTCACTGCGCCGGATGCCAGTTCACCCTGCTCTTTTATCTGATTGACCAGATAGTCCCTGTCTATGATATTGCTGTAATAGCCGTCATCACTGCCGATCGCATTGGCCACATACTGCGAAATGTCGCTGTTGTCCTCCGTACCGACCACACCGCCTGCGGTGCCGCCGACGCCGGAGGCTTCTGTATCGGTCTTTTCGTGGGAGATGATGCCGCTCTTATCATTGAGGTCGATCTTCTCCGGCGTCGTGTAGGTAATGCTCTCGCGAATGACCTTTTCCATGTCGATGGTAACGTTGGTGCTGATGCGGATATTATCCGCACCGTAGAACGGCTCCAGCACATTCCAGACTTTTTTGGTGATCTGTCCTTCAACGATGCGTGCGATTTCCTCGCCGACATCGCCGGAGGTCGCGTTCTCGCCGTTCGTCGAGATCTCTACCCCTGTTTCGTCGATGACGCTGACATCCTCCATCTCCAGATCCGGTACGCTGTGTGACACGAGCCGCTGGATGCCCTGCGCCTGCTTCTGTGTCAGCTCATATCCGGTCTTGGTGATGACCGTGACGGAAGCGCTCGGCTTGCTGGCGTTCTCGTCCAGTACATATTTTTGTTTGTTGCCCAACGCGATCGTCACCTTGGCATCCTTGACGCCCTCAAACAAGCGGATTGTCGCGCCGATACGATTCTGCAGATCGTAGAGCTTATAGGTCTGGTTTTCATCGTCGGTCGTCATGCCGCCCGCGTTATTGATGAATACATCATAGGTAAAGCCGCTTTTCGGATAGCCCTCCTGTGCGAGCGTTGCTCTGGTCGTGTCCGCCACATCCGACGGCACCAGAATGTCGCCGTTTGCATTATGCTTATACTCTACCTGCAGATCGGAGAGCTTCGAGAGGATCTCTGTGGATTCGTCCGCAGTCACACCCGAAAACAGCACAACATAATCCTTATGATTCAGCGCTGCCGCAAGCGCAACCGCGCCGATCAAAACAGCAACCGCTGCGATAATGATGATTTTTTGAGTTTTTTTGGAGAATTTATCCCAAAACGCTTTGAACTTGGTCAACAGTTCCTTGATTCGTTCTTGTATCTGTTTCAATTTGTATATTCCCTGTTCGTTTGATTTTCTTTATCTGATGAAGATATGCGATATTGATTAATCTGCATATCTGATTTTCGTAGTTTTGCTTACTGTTTTTTATTTTTTACACCACAAAAACCCGTTCCGCGGGCGTCTCGGGTGTTTCTCTTTGTATGTCCGTTATGCAGGGCGTTTCACCCTTGATCCTGTTCGTTTGTTTGCCCGCCGTCTCGCGAATATTACAGAGAAATCCGCATCAGCTCGTTATATGCATCGATCGCCTTGTTTCGCAGCTGCACCAGAAGGTCGATGGAAAGCTGGGCCTGCGCGGCCGCGATCGGTACGGTATGTGCATCGTCGATCTGCCCGGTGTCAAGAAGATACTGCTTGTCCTCTAAATCCTGCTGGGTTGTCTTGACGTCATTGACAGCGTCCTCAAAGATGCTGCGGAATACGCTGCTTCCGGCGTCGGTCTTGGTCGTTTGTCCGATCGCATTCTCTTTGCCGAACTGCATCGGCTGGATCGGTGTGATGAAATCATTTCCCACTGGTATTTCTCCTCATGCTTTTATTTTATCCTGTTTATCCTGCAGCTTCTGTTCTGCAGGCTGCGCCTCCGGTCTGCGCTAGCCCTTGATGACCGTAGAAAGTCTCGTAATGTCGTTGTTCAGCGACTGCACCACATACTGATACTGTAGCGCCGTTCTTGCCAGTTCTGCCTGTTCGGTATCCGCCACCACATTGTTTCCATCCACACGCGTGGACTCTGTCTTGGATTCCTCTACCGTCCATCTGGAGCGCTCGATCGCGCTGCGGACATCGCGGCTGTTTCCGGATGCTGCGAGCAGCTTACTTCTGTATGTGTCCTCAAAGGTCACGTATTTCGCCTTATAGCCCGGCGTCTCACTGTTTGCAATATTTGTCAGTGTGACAGATTCTTTTTTCCAGAGGTAGTCCAGCGATTTTTGCGAAAGCATCATGCTGTTTCCAAAGATGCGATTCATGCCTATTCCTCCCTTTTTGTTTACTCTTTAGTATACTATTTTTTTCGACTATCGTCAATATTTTTCGACAATTTCACCTTGTTTTTGTTAAGATTTTGCAAAGCATTCACAAACTATTCCACCCCATCCTGCACCGCCTCTGTCGCCGGTTCGATTGTCTTGTTCTCGCCGTAATGCAGGAAGTACACATAGATATCCACGATGGCCTGATAGAGCTCGTTCGGAATCTCCGCACCGAGTTCGAGCTGTGTCAGCACTGTCGCAAGCGAATTATCCTCGTAGATCGGCACGCCGCATTCCTGCGCCAGCTCCACCATCTTTTCCGCCAGATAGCCCATGCCGGAGGCGACGATCACAGGCGCGGCGTTTTTACGCTCATCGTAGGAGATTGCGACCGCTTTTTTGTTCAAAACTTCGTTAAATCGTGACATTGATCGAGTTCTTCCTTTCAAAAATCTTCGGGAACGCCTCCTGAATCGGAATCGGTCGGATGCTGTTGCCGATATACAATTCTTCCGCCTTGATGCCATTGCGGCTCAGGATCTTTCTGACACCGTTTTCGATCTTTTCCTTGCCTGCCTCCAGCTCGTCCGGGCAGTTGAGCTGCATGCGGATCTTGTTCCCCTCCGGCGCATACAGGAAAAAGAGGTCGAAATATCCCACCTCACTGATGTCGAATTTGATCAGACCGCGCACCGTACGTTCGCGTTCACCCGCCTCCGCACCGCCGCTTTCATCGTCCGGGTCCACCCACATCTCCGCGAGCATTAGGCGATTGCCTACCTTCATCGGCACCAGCGTGTGCAGGACCGGCATATAGACGCTTTCGTTCAGTACGCTGGAAAACATCGCACTGCGAAACGCCTGTTTCTGCTCCGGATCCGCGCCTTTGACCACGCCGTCACGGATCAGCGCGGCGAACTCCTTGAGCCAGCGGTTTTTGTCGATGGATTTTTCATAGTCGGTCAGTGTCAGCAGGTGCATCACCTCTTCCGGAGACACGCCCTTGAATTTTTGCTGCATGGCCGGATATTCCATCAGCTCGCGGAATTTTTCGATCACGCGGTCGATCTGTCCGTTCTCATACCTTGCGGTCAGATTCGCCAGCAGCGCGGAGTTTTCACGCACGCGGCCGCGATCGTTGGTGTCTGTGACGTATTGATTGAGAAACGGCAGGATCTTTTCTTTGAGCACCGCGGCGTTCTCAGCCGTATCCGCCGTACCGTTAAAATGCATCTGCCCCTGCATGCCTTCGAGACGTTCCTTGCCGCTGCTCAGCATGCCGGCTTTGAGATTTTCCAGAACCTGTGACATCTGATTGAGCAGATGCTCGCTCTCGGCCATGTCGGCATAGCGCTTGAGGAACTCCAGGATCCCGCCCTGCAGGTCGACGCTGCGGCTCTCCTTCATCACCTGACGCAATAAATCAAAAAAAGCCCCTTGGAAAAGCAAACTGCTGTCCACTTGTTCTTTCAGTGCCGCTGCCATATTCTGGGGTTCGATCTCAATCATTTTGAGGAACTGCTGGATCTGCTGCAGTCCCTCCTGCGTCAGATTCGCAGTTGTCATACTCCGGAGTCGTTCAAACAGCGCCGGTGCGAAGTCCTCCATCGCAGTGCCCCCGGCTTTCATCTGCGCGATGAAGCCCTCGAAATTGGACTGAAATTTGAATTTCAGCGCCGCATCCGGATTTTGCGATGCGGAGTCCGAGCGTGCATCCGGGCGGACGATCTGATCCGGTACGACAGGCGCCTGCACCTTTGTATCGGGTCTGGTGACCATATTGGACTTCGGCGGCGTATTCTGACTGTCATAGCCGACGGTTGAAGTTGTGATTCTTAAAACATTCGACATAGTTTCTCCTGTCAGACGATATTTTTGAAAAATATTTAAAATTTCATCAATTATTTGGTCGTAAATTGTTAACTTTTATATTATTTGGTCGATATATAAAATTGGAAAACTGTTTCCGAGTATAAGAATACCACATTCTTCCCCCATTTTGCAATAGTTTTCGACAAGATGCAACAAAAATATATTTTAAGATAAAGGTGGTGTAAACACTATGGATAGTTCTGTAGAAAGCTTATTGGACGCATACCTGTTTGAAACGAATTCCCTGCTGATGGATCTGGACGAGCTGCTGATCAACGCGGAGAAAAACGAGAGTCTCTCGCAGGATGACGTCAACGAGATTTTTAGAAGTATGCACACGATCAAGGGCTCCTCTGCCATGCTTGAATTTACTTCTATTACAGAAATCGCACATCATATCGAGGACCTGTTCTTCTACATCCGCGAAAACGGCATTGACTCTTTGGATGAAAACCATAAAAAGGCGCTTTTCAATCTGATGTTCAAATCGACCGACAAGCTGCGCGAGGAGGTGCAGAAGGTCGAGAACAACGAACCGCTGGATACAAATATCGAACCTTTCGTTGCGGAGATCAACGGACTCTTGAACGAGATCTCCGGCAAGGGCGC
>ENA-ORUB01002454-ORUB01002454.1-human-gut-metagenome-genome-assembly--contig:-NODE-2454-length-17491-cov-14.126176_pt1 | contig 17491 bp, 19 predicted proteins | sample MGYA00241918_ERZ509200 | MGnify/ENA primary metagenome ERZ509200 (study PRJEB26280, sample SAMEA2338853) | human gut metagenome | biome: human gut; feature: human-associated habitat; material: faeces... | reverse complement strand
TATGGAACGCGAAAGGACACCCTGACGGTTTCCTTTCACACTTTTCTTCCCTCCGTAACTTTCGGCTTGACCGGCTTTTTGACAGTCTGCCGCGCGCTCAGCGTGCGCTGATCTCATATTCCTCGTCCGCGAAGATAAGATCATCCACATCTCCGCCTACCTGCTCCCACCATGGCATGGTCCTCCCTCCCTTCCGCCTTTTGACGCTCAGGCCTCCCATTGTATGCGTCCGGGCGGGAAAAATCGCGCGACTTTTGGCGCTGCCTCTTGACATTTTTTCAAAAAACCGCTAAGATGATTCGGTAAATACACATGTCCCAGTAGCTCAGCTGGATAGAGCACACGCCTCCTAAGGTCACGATAAATCGCCCACCTTTGAGCCAAAGAAGATAGGTTCAAAGTTCAATTTAATACACGCCCCAATAGCTCAGTCGGATAGAGCGTCCGCCTCCTAAGCGGAAGGCCAGAGGTTCGAATCCTCCTTGGGGTGCCAAAATCAATGCCGAAAACCCTTTGATTTTACAGGGTTTTCGGCTTTTCTTATTCCGAACCTATTGCCTTTTGATTAGCAGAAAATTAGCAGGAAGGCGTTTCTGCTAATCGCTTTTTAATGCTCCTTCCTGCGTTTTCGGGACAGCAGTTTGAGTTTTTTCTGCTAATCAAATTAGCAAGATTTTTTGAATTCTGCTAATCAAAACAGTTCTCCTGCTAATTTGCCTCAAAACTCTTGCCAAAATCCTGCTAATCAAGCAGGTGGGCGCATTGAGTCAAATTTCATTCCAGCAAGGAAAATGACCTCGCATATTTGCGGTTTCATCAAGCATAATGTAGTCTTTTCGCAGGAGGTGATCTTGATGAAATCCGAAAAATACCACCTGTACCTCACAGCTTCTGAACTTTCCTTACTGGTAAGAAGTTTGGTTGACTTGAAAAATGATCTGCTCCTACAAGGCAGATATACCGATGCTGTTGACGACCTCTTATACAAGACAGGAAACGCCAAACCGCAGAAGCTTACAATTAAATATGTTTAAGACTTATACTCACATTAGCCGTCTATCTTCACGCTCGAAAGATAGGCGGTTTTTCCTTTTTTATGCCCGTCAAATAAAAAAAGAAAAGATTTTTCAAATTTGAGAGTCACCAAACCCCCACCCTTTTTAGTAACAAGTGAAGGGGTTCTTCTCCGAAGAAGAACAGCGCCTTCGTTGTCCCTTGAAAATCGAATATCAGGCATTAAGGACATTTCTTCCTGAAGATAGCCCAAGGGTGGGTACGCCATGATCTTATCTAAGTAAGCGAGAACCCTCCGGCCCAAAACACGGATTGTAACCGTGGCGGCGATGACATTCAGGATCATAATGATACTTCTCTACGGAGCTGGCGGAGAACCCGGCAGAGGTGAAACTCCTATGCTGCTGTGAAACACACGGCAACCTTAATGCTTCCCACAGGCTACCGAGCCAAGCAAGGGCGTCGAGGACAAATATTGCTTTTTAAGCCAACCGCAATCGGTATGCGAAAGCATTTGCAGTTGGAGTACATAGTTGATATTCGGCTATGAATCTCTGAAAGGAGGAAAAGTGAAATGCAAAACTGTAAAACGATTGCAATCTGCAACCAGAAGGGCGGTACAGGCAAAACGACCACAACGGTCAATTTGGGTGTTGGACTTGCACGACTCGGCAAGAAGGTACTCCTTGTAGATGCTGACCCGCAGGGCGACCTCACAACTTGCCTTGGGTGGCGAGATAATGACAGTCTTACGACGACCATTACCGACAAGCTCTCCGGGGTTATCCGTGAGGATCATTCAGACCCGCAAAGCGGTATTCTGCATCACGAGGAAAATGTCGATCTGCTCCCTGCCAACATCGAGCTGTCTGCTATGGAAATGATGCTTGTCACCGCAATGAGCCGTGAAACCATTCTGAGAAGCTATTTGAGCAAGGTCAAAGACAATTATGACTATGTACTGATTGATTGTATGCCTTCGCTCGGTATGGTAACTCTGAATGCTTTGGCAGCGGCAGATAGCGTAATCATTCCCGTGCAGGCGCAATACCTTCCGGCAAAGGGAATGACCCAACTGATGCAGACCATTGGAAAGGTCAGGCAGTACATCAATCCGAGCCTGCGAATCGACGGTATCCTATTGAACATCGTAGATAACCGCACCAACCTCGCAAAAAGCACTGCCGACGCCCTGCGCCGGAACTTTGGGAGCGTTATTAAGATATACCGTTCCTCCATTCCTATGGCAGTGAAAGCCGCAGAGGTCGCTTCCAAGGGTGTAAGCATCTACAAGTATGAGCTGAGCAGTCCGGTTGCAAGGGCTTATGCTGAGTTCGCAAAGGAGGTGTCTGCCGATGGCAGGAAGAAAGAGCGACTTCACTCTGCCGACGCTCGATGACCTGTTTTCTACACAGGAGCTTCGGGATGATGCCAAGCTCAGTAAAATCCGAGATATTCCCCTTGAGCTGATTGACGATTTTCCAGGCCACCCATTTAAGGTGCGGGACGACGAGGATATGATACAGCTTGTGGAGAGCGTCAAGGAGCGAGGAGTCATTACTCCGGCTACCGTTCGTCCCAAAGAGGATGGCAGATACGAGCTGGTTTCCGGTCACAGGCGAAAACGAGCCTGTGAGATTGCCGGTTTTGATACGCTCCGTTGCGAGGTCGTAGACCTTGATCGGGACGCAGCCACCATTCTTATGGTCGAAAGTAATTTTCAACGGTCGCAGATACTGCCCAGCGAAAAAGCCTTTGCCTACAAGATGCGGCTGGAAGCGATGAAACGGCAAGCAGGCAGACCGAGCAAAGATAATTTAGTCCCAGTGGGACTAAATTTTTCACGGGTTGAGCTTTCAGAGCAAAGTGGCGAAAGTCAAACGCAAATTCAGCGATATGTACGCCTGACATACCTTGTCCCGGAACTGCGTGACTATGTGGACGAGGGGCAGATCAAGATGCGCCCTGCGGTGGAGCTTTCCTATTTGGACGAGGACAGTCAACGGGCGGTGGTCGATGAAATCGACCTGAATCAATGCACCCCTTCCCACGCACAGACCATTCGGATGCGCCAGTTCTTCACGGACGGCAAGCTCACGCCGGAGGTGATCTCCGCCATTATGAGCGAGGAAAAGCCCAACCAGCGTGAGAAAATTGTCCTGCGTGGGGACAAGGTGAGAGGCCTGATTCCGAAGAATATCCCGCTGGCGCAGACGGAGGATTATGTGGTCAAAGCACTGGAGCATTACAACCGCTTTCTTCGTCAGCGGGCAGAGCGTGACAGCCGCTAAATGCAGGCGGAGTATGTTTCCTGCCGTCCCCTTCCTCACACTCCATCCCCTGAATAACTACCAGACTATCCGAGAATAAATATCTATCTCTTAAATTCACTCTATCTCTCTAAGCTAAGTCTATCTAAGAGTGAGGCAGAGATCGCACAATTCAGGATTCAGCCCTTTGGCGGTATGATGAAAAGTTGCGTCTTAGAACGCACCTTTGTCTGAATGGAGTGTATCGGGTAGAATGTTGACGAAGGGAGTGAAGCGTATGAAATCCAAAATCGCAGTTATTCTACTCGCCGTGTTTCTGTGTCTGACTACGGGATGCAACAACGCCTCGCATATTGCAGAAACGCCCAATCCTATTTCTTCTTCGGACAGTAACATCGTCCCCAGCGAATCAGAAACGGCTCAGGCAGAAAAGAAAACGGAGGTTGACCGTCCCCAAAGCACAGAATCGCAAACAGACAACCGTGTCGCAGAGTTCCCGGCAAGCATATCGGAAAGTGACACCCAAACAACAGAGGTTCCCGATCAGGCTGACCACAGCACGGCGGTGCTGCCACAGCCGAGCGAACCTGAAAAGAAAACAGACGAGTCCGAACGCCGACCGGAAACCGCTGCCCCGACAGAAAAAGAACAGCCCACACCTCCGGCAACGGAAGAACCAAAACCAGTAGATCAACCACAACCCACAGAGCCTCCCAAGCAGGAACCCACAGAGCCGGCATTTGACATCAGCTACTGGATCAGTTTTGCTAAGAGCTATGCCGAGAGTGTCGGTCTTACGCTGAACAGTGAAGCGGTGTACTGCTGGGACAACCCCATTGATGCGGATGTCGGCTGTATCTATCTGGAACGGGACATACAATCCCGACTCAATCGCTATGCGGCAGATGCGGACATCACCGATGTGTGGGTCTGGTATGAGTCCGTCTCCGCTGGCAGTTATCTGATCTACATCGGATACGCATAAATCAACATTTTGAAATCAGCATCGCAGCAATGCGGTGCTTTTTTCGTATCTACAAGGAGGTACGCAAATGAAAAAACTCTATCGCAGAAGCATTTCAGGGCTTATGGCGCTGCTGATCTGCTTCACAACTATTCTCGGCGGGGGTATCACCGCCTTTGCCGCTTCTTCTTCCGGCGAAGTGGCAAAATCCTATTCCATTGGCTTCCCCCGCAGTGGGGATGCTAATCTTGATTACAGCGGCACTTGGGGTCATGATGAGCTGCATTATATGAACGGCTGGACCTCCGGTGAGGCAACATGGATGACCACACTGCACACCATCGGTTCCTTCGATGGCCCTGCCTGCTACTGCATCGAGCCGGGGGTTCCCCGTCTACTGGAGAAAACCTATACAAGATACGGCGAGGATTATTGGAAGAACTATCCATCTGATTACAACAGCACGATTGATGCCGATACCATCAAGACACTGCTGGGCAGAATCATGCAGTATGGTTATCAGGGTGACTTGTCCCTCGACTGGCGCTCACAGAATGAAGCCGATGCTGACAAAATGGCGCACATGATGGCTACGCAGGTGCTGGTATGGGAAACGGTCGTCGGAGAGCGGGATGCAAACTTCAACCATGTTGACCCCGGCAATGCTGATGCCGTGAAATCCATGTACCGCACCTCTCACCCGCTGTATAGTCGCTTCTCTGCTTACTACGACAGCATCGAAGCCAGCGTTCAGAGCCATACGGTCATTCCCAGCTTTATGAGCAAGACCCCCAACAAGGCGCAGACTGTCGAGCTGAAATGGGACGGTAATCAGTACACAGCTACCTTGACCGACAGCAATCATGTGGTATCGGACTATACCTTCAGCAGCAACCTGTCCGATATTGTCTTTACGACCAATGGTGACACGCTGACCATTACCGCAAAGACTGCCCCTGCGGAACCTGTGACCATCTCCGCCAGCAAGAACAATATCCGTAAGGGCGTTGTCGTATGGAGCGACGGTCACTATGGGCCTGATGGAACCATGCAGGATGCGGTCACTTATGCAGCCACCGTTATGGACCCCGTGAAGGCGTATCTTAACCTAAAAGTGTCCTACGGCTCTGCCAAGATTGTCAAGACCTCGGAGGACGGCAAGGTGGATAACCTCACCTTTACCGTCACCGGCAACGGCATCAATCAGACCGTCAAGACCAACGCCAAGGGCGAGATTCAGATCGACAACCTAATGCCCGGTGTCTACACCGTGACCGAAATGGACTACGACAAGTATGAGCCGCAGGAGTCCCGCCGTGTGACGGTCGTTTCCGGTCAGGTTGCCACTGTGACCTTCAACAACAAGCTCAAGCGTGGAGATTTGCAGATCGTGAAGTCCTCGGAGGATAATCTCAACGAGGGCGTGACCTTTCACCTTCACGGCACTTCACTCTCCGGCATTGCCGTAGACGAGTATGCATTCGCATTACGGTATAAGGACGGCGCATTCCGTTCTAAGTATAAGGGCTATGAATTCTCCGATTTGAATAAAAGATTCACTTTAAAACAACTCATTGATGATATTGAGACTCTCACCTTTGAGGAGTTTGTAAAAATAGCGAAAACAATCATTGTGCCTGGTAATGTATGTGTATATATCTCTGGCGAGACTAACCAGTTGGATTTTAATGAAATCACGCTTGAAGATTATCCGGATCAAATTTCGCACACCGTTCGCATTGCAGGATATGGCTTTGATCCTTACCTTCGGCAGGACGCACACATTACCAATAGGGCAAGAGAGGATCATAATCTAATTATTGAGGCGATAGATTTTCTTAATAGTGATTGTACAAACTTTACGAAACAAGTTATTACGGAATTGCTGGCAGAAACGGTACCTGCACACGAGTGTGATGTATGGGTTGACTCATTAGACGCAAGTATTATGTTTTCGTCGGAACAACTTCGTAGCTATAAGGAGCTTTTGAGTATAGATAACGAAAAATACTATGCGAAATCACACAAAAGCTTATTAACAAAATATGCTGCACTGCTCGAAAATTGTCCTGAACATTTTGTTATTAAGGCTGCAACTATGATGAGCGTAGGCGTATATGTTGACCAGTATCTCGAATTTTTGGACAAGTGTTCCTATGAACTGTTTGCTGAGTTGTGCAGGAAAGCCGATTATAAAATTTCCGAAGCGCAGATAGCGCTTAGAAAGGAGTCAAGATAAATGGCAGAACTATTTTTAGATCCTAAAGGGTTTCAAGGACAGATTGACTCTTTTAAATCTGGAGCCGATAGTATCAAGGGTCTTAAGTATTCCTTGGATAAACAAGGAGTTCGTTTGCAAAGCGTGGACAAGTATATGGAGTGTGTGGAAGAGTTCAACAAGACAATAGAACTTTTTGGCAAACTGTTAGACCAAGATACGGAAAGCATGAAACTTATTAAGGCCAAGTGGATGAACCTTGATAGCGATGTTGCGACCAAGACACTTGGTGAAATTCTATTCGGAAAGTGAGGTGTGCAGCATGGCAGAGAAAGGAAATCTTTATTTGAAGAATAGTGCTGTTATTGGTTTATATGACAGTACAAAAGCTTATGAGACTACGGTACAGGAAGCATTGTATTCCCATTACAAAACATCTTTTAAGATATCCAAATCGAATTATTTTCGCGGCGATGCCGCTGATTCGTTCAAAAACTACATAACAAACGGCACAATCAACATTATTTCCGGTATGATGGATATTTCATCCGATATGTCTATGATTATTCAGCTTTTTGCTGAGGCATTTTACCAATATGAATATAATCATGATGGTAGGGTTGAAGAAGGTGCTCTTGATTATATTAATCAAACGCTAAATTCAAAGGAAAATACTTTTGAAGGCGCCAAAGGAGAATTGAATGCCGTTTTGCAACTTGCGGCCAAATACATTTCTACAAAGGGCCTATCCCTTGGAAGTGTTAACACCGGCTACACAGAAACGCGAAATGCTGTGAAAAAAATCCGTGAAGATTTGTATGCTGTTGACGATGAAGCATTGAAATCAGCAAACGAGCTCTATGAACGAATCGGAGAACTTCGTACACTCATTGAACGAATGATGGCTTTTTGCTATAATGATGATGGCAAAATTAATGCAGATAATCTTAACAAAATTCAGACGCAAGATTGGTTCCGGCAATCTGGTAATATTACACTTTACCTAATGCTCGAAGAGGATCCGTTTGAATACACCGCTGGAGAGGTAACTTTATCTGAAGAACAGTGGGCAGCAGGATTATGTTCTGATATTTATGCGTATGCCGGATATTCTTTCTTGACGGCTTCGGGAGAAGCGGGCGTTGAAGACGGCACGGCTTTTGCCAAAGGAAAGGCCGCTGTTTTAAATGCGAATGGCTATGCGCAATTTACGGATTATCTTAGAGCTCAGGCAAATGTAAATGTTCTGTATGCAGAGGGCGAAGCTAAGGCTGGATGGTCCGAAGATTATATAGGATTTAAGGTCGAAGCAGAGGTTGGTGTTATACAAGCTGATGGATCCGTGATAATTGGTTCTGATGACATTAACGCTTTTGTCAAAGGCGAAGTGAAAGTTCTATGTGCTGATGGTAAGGCCGCCTTTGAGTTTGAAGATGATGGGGAATTTGCTATTGGTGTTGATGCATCCGCTACTCTGGCGTCTGCAAGCGTTAAGGGTGGAACTACTATTTTGGGATATAAAAACAAGGATACCGCTACTGGTGAAACAGAAACATTACTGGGATTTAAGGTTGGCGCTAAAGCTACCGCTGGTGGAAGCTTTGCCGTATGGGCAGAGAGTGAAACTGCTTTTGAAATGGAGTATATGAACATTAATGCAACCACCGTTAAAATCGATGCAGCAGCACTATTGGGACTTGATCTTTCTATTACGGTACCCACACCTTATTTTAAGTGGCCGTGGTAATCGATTGGAAAGGATGGTAAGATAAGATGGCAGATTTGGATTCAGTAAGAGCTTCATTGAGAAGTTATAGAAATCAATTAGCAGCAAAGAAGGCTGAGAAACAAGGGTATCTTAATACTGCAGCGGATATCGGTGCAATATATGATCGAATGGCCGAAGACAAAGAGTTAATTAAGGGTTACCGAAGTAGTGTTAAGACCTTTCTTAAAGAGAAATTTGACACATTTAAGGGTAATTTATATTCAGAGACATATAAAGTTCAATTAGAGGCGCTCATCGATGATTATGATCTTGTAATCAGCAACATTGATACTAATATGGATCGTTTGAATACTGCAAGAGCACAGTACGAAAATAAAGCATATAAGTGCAATGGTCCTATTGGCTATTTGCAGTCATCGGTTAATTCCCTTGTTCATACAATCGAGAACTGGGTGAACTGAGAGGAGATATTTTATGGCAATAAAGGTTACTTTAGCAAAAGCACATCAATCTCAGCTTGATGATGTGGAAATAAAGAAGGAACTTTGTAGTGTCGAAGCAGAGTTGAATAAGGTGGAATTACCTTTTCAAAAAGATACCATCAACTTTGTTTTCATTAAAGGAATGTATCTTAACAGTGAAAAGAAGATGCTTACAGCATGCCTTTTTGTTAACAAAATGGATAAGCCCATTACAGAGTTACATGGGGTTTTGCGTTTAGGTTTTAAAAACAGAAAAGCTCAAATTGCAAAAACAACAGTCGATTTTGATGCACCTTTCTTGGGAACATTGAATCCAGAGGAGGCTCTTCTGGTCCATTTAGGTATTCCAGTTAAAGGGTTGTCAGAAGATGAGAACTTTGTGATTTCTGATATTTCTGGCAATTTTGAAGATGTTAGAGTCACGATGAACTAATATACAGAATATGCCGCCATTCTTTTACAATCGGCGGCATATTCTGAAAGGAGCAGCGGAATGAAAATTAATAAAGCAAATTGCACACGTACAGTTGAGGGACATGTGAAGGAACTTAAGATTAAGGGACAAGATTTCCCTACGATGATTTCCGTAGAATATCAACTTGCAGGAAATACTTATGTTGTAACTGAAAGTTTAAAACTTAAAAGTGAGAAAATTAAGCTTGGTTTCTTGCCAATAGGACAGAAGCGAGTTCCGGTAATGGGTAATACGACAGTAGGAAGCCCTGCGATGGTTAATTATAATCCTAACAATCCCGCTGAGTCATATATCACACATAATATAGGAAAGGCTAATATTTAAAAAATATGCCAATAAAGATTGTACGAAATGATATAACAATAATTGAATGTGATGCTATCGTCAACGCCGCCAACTCCACTCTTTTAGGTGGTGGCGGCGTTGATGGTGCTATACATAGAGCTGCTGGCAAGGGGCTCCTTTCGGAATGCATGAAACTTGGTGGTTGTAGGTCCCGTCAAGATTTATCTGATGCGGTTTGTACGGTCTCTATACATGATTTAGGCGTAGTGTTAACAATTGAATCAGCTCAGCCCAAACTATGTGAAATTCACAATGTGCTGTATTCAAATACCGACAGTTTTACGATTAGCGAACGAAATGTTACTATTAGTTATATATGTAACGAGAAAAGGTGGCCATATAATCATATTGTTGAATTTTATATTCTGCAAAATGACATTGAGTTTTGGAACGAGCTGTCAAATGCATTTGGCAAATGATTTTCAAAAAATCTGGCTGTATTCCGACAGGCAGCGCCACCCATCCAACGGGTGGCGCTGTGTTGTGGGAGTACAGGGAGGAGCCCCGCTTCTCCTACCTAATTATATGCTGATACATAAATACTGCAAGTCTCGCTAACTTCCTTCATAGATAGCCTTTTGTCTTAATCTGAAGTATCCTGATATATTCTTCGTAGTAAACAACCAACGGAATTGGATAGGTACCAGAAAGAACATCTGTGAGTACCGATATCTTCTTTTCCGGTATTATCGAAAAGCGGTACATCGTCTGCATAAAACCCGGTCGAAGGTCGTTTATATTGGCGTTCAGGTGTTCGGCTACGCTTTGCAAGCATAACTCTGCATCGTTTTCAAAAGGATACTGTGAGAACTGTTGGAGCATCTTCCTCATTTGCTCTGCCCCTGCTTCGCTGTCATACAGACTCAGTTTGATGATGAAGTCTGTCACATCGAATGCTTCATCCCAATCATAGGCGAAAATGCCCTTTGATGGAGAATACGCAAACTGCGGGGTATCCGAAATCCGGCAGAACATAGCATATAGAGCCATACTGTCCAGATATTGTTGGAGCAGTGCCGGAGATGCCTTTACATTGTCGTAATCAACTGGTGAAAAATTCTCAACCCACTCGATGCCTACGATAAACGGGTGCATCGGGAACAAAAGCCTGGTTTCCCCGTTTTTGCTCATAAGATAAGCTTGCGGTGTATACACACCACACAGGTTGGCAAGCCTGCTAACCATAAAGGCATTGCAGGCTGACTGTATGTTTTCGTGCTTGATAAGCAGCTTTGGCCTGCCTGCTTTTTTCGGTGTGGCAATATATTTACATATTCCGCCGAAGCCTTCGTGCTGCAATATTCGATAATCATAATCGGTAGTATTGAGAGTATAAGTTTCCATATAGGTTCTCCAGTGCCTCAAATACTTATTTCTTGATCCGTTTCTGAATATCCTCAATAGACGGTAGCTGCTTGCTCAAATTCTCTGGCAGGCTGCTTGTAATCTTGTATTCGCTGACGCCGATGGGCTTGGACATATCCTTCAAAGCGTATTCGGCAACGAGGTCATTCTTGCTCTTACAGAGTAGCAACCCGATAGAGGGATTATCCTCCGGGTGCTTGATGATGCCGTCCACCGCAGACAGATAGAAATTGAGTTGTCCTGCGTACTCCGGCTTAAACTCACCGGTTTTCAGTTCAATCACCACATAGCAGCGCAGATTGAGGTTGTAAAATAGGAGATCAATATAGAAATCATCACCGCCGACGTTTAGATGATACTGATTTCCGAGAAACGCAAATCCTGTACCAAGCTCCAAAAGCAGCTTGGTAATGTCCTTAACCAAAGCGTTTTCTATGTCACGCTCGACCATATCCTCACTGAACGGAATGAAATCAAATATATATGGATCTTTCATAGTCTGCACTGCCAGCTCGCTCTGCGGCGAAGCAAGGCGGTTTTCAAAGTTTGAAATCTTTTCCGCAAGTGCCTGACGCTCATACAAACCGCTTTCAATCTGGTGAATCAGGACATTCCTCGACCAGCCGTTTTCAATCGTTTTGTTGAGATACCAATTCCGTACCGTATCATCAGAGAATTTGTCGAGCAAAACCGTAGTATGTCCCCAAGGAATTTGTGCAACAGCCTGTTGCACAAATGATTCATCGGGGTAGGTTTCTGCAAACTTCGCCATATATTTCAAATTTCGAACGGAATATCCTTTGACATTCGGAAAGGAAATACGAATATCGGCGGCAAGATTTTCTATAAACTTGCTGCCCCAAGTCTTGTGCTCGTTTATAACCATGCCGATGTGATAATAGAGCATAATCAGTTCACGGTTCACGCTGAGTGCCGCCTTGTACTGCGCTCCTCTGATTTCTCCCTTTATGGTTTCTATAATTTCAATATACTCGTTACTGTTCATCAACATTGCAGAGTCCTCCGTTTCCCTATTTCAGAAATCTGTTTTCGTAGTCCTGATGGCGCAGGCAATAGCCCTGTGCGATTAGTGCATCCGTTTTCAACGCCACAAGATTCGTATCTGAGTGCATTGCACGGGCGATTTGTTGTATGTCGTAGCCATAGCGGATATATTCAAGGATTTCCTCGTCAACCAGTGACACCTGTGAAACAAAAACATTCGCTTCATATTCCATCCGGCTCTCTTGCATATTGAAGATATTAAACTCTTTGAAGCCGCCTGCTTTCACGGCTTCTTTTCGATGCAGAACATCGTGCCCGATCTCGTGGAGCAATACGATGTTTTCCATCACCGGATGGAGGTCGTTTTTAATGAAAATAAAGCGATTGCGTAAGAGTACCTTATAGGCTCCACGCTGCCGTTTATAATTCATGGGAATAATCTCGATGCCAAGCTCACGAGCAATTTTATGCGGATCTCTTGTTCCAAGGTCACGAACTAGGTTATTCGCTGTCTGTACGATTTCCAACGTCTGAATGTCCAAGAACGAACACCTCCTCCTGCTGTTTGTGTTGATTTAGGACTTTGACAATAGCATTCTAACATAGGCCGTGTCCTATAAAACGGACACAATCGTGATTAGTCTTTGCGATACTTCTTTGGGGTATACTTTTTGTTCTTCTCTTTGGCAATCCAGTAGGCTTCCTGAATACCCCGCATCATCTCATCCAAATCTTCATCGGCAATATTGCCGCCTGCGAAAAGACCGCTGACCTCCTCCATAAGCTCTCTCGCTTGTTTCGCACCTTTTGAGCCGTACTTTTCGACAGCGGTTAGCAGAAAATCCTCATCCTCGTTGAGAAAGTAGTTTTCTTCCGTGTGGAACAATTCTGCCAGCTTATAATAGATCTCTCTTTTTTTCGGATAACGCTCGCCGGATTCATAATTGGTAATCGTTCTGAGGGAAACCCCAAGTGCTTTTGCCAACTCCTCCTGCTTCAAGCCCGCCCTTGTGCGGGCTTCTTTTAATTTCTCACAAAACTTCATCTTGCCGTCCTCCGTAGCGTTCAAATATAATGTAGAAAATAAGTTGCCGACGCCTATTGACAAACGCAAATAAAATGCTTATAATATAAATACGCAATTAAGTTTCGCTTATATATTACTTCAACTTGCGTGTTTTGTCAAGGGGGCTACGAAAGATTCCGTGTGCAATTTTGAGATTATCCTCTGTATGACGAAGAATGGAACTGATGTATATCCTTTTTGACAAAAATTACAAAAGGGTTCGCTGAAGAAAGAACAGAGAGGACATCTAAGAGAGTTCTTCTCATCGCCCCCTAAACTAACTCAATAGCTCTATGAGGTGATGTGGATACCGAGTAATGAAAGTGGACTTTGAAAACTGGCTTGAAGGAACGGAGGAGGTTGAAAATAGGTAAGTCGTTTGAAGATACTCTTTCTGAACTGATTGCCAGCAGAATTCAAGAACTGAATGAAGCAGAGCTTCCTGCTCCGCTGGCAGATGAAAAAAGAGCCTATACCATTACGGAGCTTCAAGACATTCTTGGAATCAGCAGAGTGACCGCTTATGAATTCGTAAAGAAAAATTTGTTTCACTCCGTGCGAATAGGCTCATCAATTAGGATTTCCAAGTGCAGCTTTGATGCTTGGTTAGATAAATCAGGAAAGGAGTCTTAACAATGGCATCTATTGTTAAGAGAAAAAACAAATACTCTGTAGTTTACAGCTATACCGATGAGAACGGCAATAAGCGTCAGAAGTGGGAATCGTTCAATACAGCTGCTGAAGCTAAAAAGAGAAAAATTGCAGTCGAGTATGAGCAAGAAACCGGCACCTTTGTGGTGGCAGAAGCCCGAACTGTCAGCGAACTTCTGGAGGAATATATGTCAATCTATGGCGTGAATACTTGGGCGTTATCTACTTACGAAGCCCGCCGTAGCATTATCAGTAACTACATCAATCCGATCATCGGTGATATGGAACTGAGTGATGTCAACACAAGGGCTATCGACAAATACTATCAAGGGCTGCTCAAGGTGAAATCGGTTTCTACACAGAACCGCAAGCCCAACAACGAATACTGCTCGGTTCATGTGGTTCGTGAGGTTCACAAACTTCTTCGAAGTGCATTTAATCAGGCAGTCAAGTGGGAGATGATTTCCAAGAACCCTTGCTTAAATGCCACTCTCCCCAAGGAGGATCATACACCCCGTCATATTTGGGATGCAGATACGCTTTTCAAAGCGATTGAGCTTTGCGAGGATGACCTCTTGAAGCTTGCCTTGAACCTTGCCTTTGCTTGCTCCTTGCGTATGGGAGAGATGCTTGCTTTGACTTGGGACTGCATTGACATCCGTGAAGAAAGCATCAAAGCAGGCAGAGCTTACCTGTTTGTAAACAAGGAACTTCAGAGGGTTAATCGAGATGCGCTGGACAAGCTCAACGATAAGGGCGTTATTCTTAAATTCCCGGCAGTCTTTGCAAGGAACACAACGCTGTTGGTTCTTAAAGAGCCTAAGACTAAGACCAGTGTCAGAAAGGTGTTCATCCCTGCCACCGTTGCTGAAATGCTCAGAGAGCGCCACAGGGAGCTTGAAGAATACAAAGAGCTGTTTGGAGATGAATTTATTGACTACAACCTTGTATTCTGTAATCCCAACGGCAGACCAATGGAAGGTTCTGTAATCAACCGTGGGCTATCAAAACTGATTAAAGACAACGACTTGCCTCCTGTGGTCTTTCACAGCCTTAGACACTCCAGTATCACCTATAAGCTGAAACTCAACGGCGGCGATATGAAGTCCGTTCAGGGCGACTCCGGACACGCTCAGGTAAAGATGGTAGCCGATGTTTACTCTCACATCTTGGACGATGACAGACGACTAAACGCTCAAAGGTTTGAGGAGGCTTTCTACAAGTCGCAGACCAAGGAGCCTGAGCAGCAGAAACCAGTCGATATACCTTCAGCCTCCGATAGTAATCTGATTGCCCAGTTGCTTGCAAATCCGCAACTATGTGCGATGCTCAAAGATGCACTTCTGAAATCCGAAACATAAATACCAAGCGGTACGAGTTGAAGAATTTAACTCAACAATTCGCTTATCCTTTTTGCGTCTGAACATATCAGGCACCTCCGTCCTTTGATCTGACTTCATTGTAGCGATGAAAATGCCGTATTTGGTTAACCCATTAAAAAGGGGGTAGAGAGCATCAAATTTCCTCAAAAGGAAACAGCAGAACCAAAAAAGAAAAAACCCGGAAACCGTTGGCTTAACAGTGATAAGGAAGTAATTCTAATTTTTACTGTTGGCTGACAGATTCGGGTGTGCAGGGCAACCGTAAGGCTGCAAAAGCTGTCTGTTTCCAACAGAAACAGACAGCTTTTAATTTGCGTTGAAAGCATCTCGCTGTTTTCTCTCGAGCGGGGCGGTCTTCCCACGGACCGCCCCGCGAAGCCGTTACGGCTCGATGATGTTGAAGGGATTGGTCCCGGTGATCGGGAACTGGTTCATATTCTCCATCATCAGCGTCAGCAGTTCTGCGCTGCCCTCGACCTTGACGGCCTTTGCAACCGTTTCCTGATTGTTGGTCAGGATCGCAAACAGCGCATTCTTCGGGCAGGTAATAGACACGTCCGCATCATCAGACAATGTATCCGCATAGACCAGCAGCACACCATTCTTCACGCGGAGCATGTGCTGTTCGCCCACGTCAGGCAGGATCACGTTCATGGTGAAGTCGCGGTCAGCCAGCGCCTGCTTGTCCATGACAATGGCCATATAGTCAAACAGCATGGGCGCGGAGAGGGCCTTGACCATGTCGCCGGTAGATTTGGTGGAAGCGGTGAAATTGGCGTTTCCATGGCGCAGCTCCTGCGCGGCGGTCAGATATTCGTTGCGCCACGGACCGGACTCCGCCTGATACCCCAGCTGCTCCAGTGCATCGGCGCACAGAAGCCGCGCATCGGTGTTCGTCGGGTCGGCAAAGACGATGATGTTTGTGACCTCGGCGACCCACTGATATTCACCCTTGTCAAAATCCGCCTTTGCCATTTGCAGGACCTTGTCAACATCCCCCAGGTACTCCACCCATTTTTTTGCGCTGTCGCTTGGCATGAGGGGGTTCAGGTTGACAGGGTTGCTGTCATACCAGCCCATGAACTTCTGGTAGACCGCCTTGGCGTTGTGGGCGACCGTCCCGTAGTACTGGCGGGTGTACCAGATTTTATTGAGAGCCTCCGGCAGCTCGATCATGTTGGAGATCTCGTCGCTGGTGTAGCCCTGATTGATATAGGTCAGAGTCTGGTCGTTGATGAACTTATACACGGCAGCCGTGTTGACCATGTAGTCGTTCACCACGTTGTTTCCCCAGTGCGGCCAGTTGTGGGACTGGAAGGTGACCTCTGCGTCCTTGCCGTAAAGGGAAACGGCCTCGGTGATATAGCTTGCCCATGCCGCGCCGTCGCGCACCTCCGCGCCGCGCAGCGTGTAGAGATTGTGGAGCGTGCCGGTGCAGTTTTCCGCCATCCAAAGCGCCTTATACTGGGGCAGCCACGTGTTCATTTCGGCGGGCGCTTCCGTACCCGGCGTGAGCTGGAACTCCAGCTTCACACCGTCGATCGTCAGCTTTTCGCCGGACTGCATGATTTCATAGCTGGGCGTCATGAACGAGACCGTTCCGGTGGACTGTCCCATGCCGATGCCCTGCGCCAGCTTGCCGGTCACGCCGGGGGTCAGAAGGACGCCATACTGATAATTGCTGCGGCGGCCCATACCCTTACCGGCGTAGACATTTTCCTTCACAGAGTGCTCCGTGAAGCCCACAGGTGTGATCACGGGGATCTTGCCGCTGGCGAGCTGATCTTCAATAGAAAGTGTCTCGTCTGCCTCATCCTCTTTCGCCATCACGCCGGCGATGCCGCCAAAATGGTCGGCGTGGGAATGAGAGATGATGACGGCCTTGACCGGGAATTTACCAAGATTCTTTTCGATCAGCTGCATGGCAGCCTGACTGCACTCCACGCTCATCAGCGTGTCAAAGACGATCCAGCCGGTATCACCCTTGACAACAGTGAGATTTGCCATGTCATAGCCGCGGACCTGATAGATGCCATCCGTCACTTCAAAAAGACCATAGGCATGGTTGTTCTTCGTGTTCTCCCAGAGGCTGGGATTTACGCTGTCAGGCGCTTTTTCATAATCGTCCAGGAACGCATAGGCTTCCTGACTCCAGAGGATCGTCCCATCCTCGTCCTTCAGTTCCAGTGTTTCCGGCGCGTCGATCAGTCCGCGGGTGGCGAATTCATATTCCTGCTTATCATCAAAGTCAAGTTCATCGTAGACGGCGGCATTTGCCTTTGCCGTAAAGTCTGTGGCGGGCTTGACCTCGGCGGTCAGACCCAGGTCTGCCTTTTCCGAGTCCGGCTCTTTGCGCCCATCCTGCGCACAGCCGACGCAGGACAGCAGCAGTACCGATACAAGAAGCATTGCTGCAATACGTTTCATAGCCATTCCTTCTCCATTTCCTTATTGTTCGCGGATAACAGGCGGCTGCCAGCTATCCAGTGCTGTCATATCCGGTACATAGATCCGCATGAACAGAT
>ENA-ORUB01002452-ORUB01002452.1-human-gut-metagenome-genome-assembly--contig:-NODE-2452-length-17498-cov-4.812934_pt1 | contig 17498 bp, 17 predicted proteins | sample MGYA00241918_ERZ509200 | MGnify/ENA primary metagenome ERZ509200 (study PRJEB26280, sample SAMEA2338853) | human gut metagenome | biome: human gut; feature: human-associated habitat; material: faeces... | reverse complement strand
AAACAAAACCATATTACGCAACGGTAAAATAGGAACCTCGCTTTCCAGCTTGTCAATCCCTTCCGTAAAATCCTCATCGTTATCACAATTCGTCAGAATGGGTATTACAATATCCATCGGCTCGTCTGCTATAAACGAGGAGGCGGAGAATATTTTCTTTTTACTCTTCATACTTCTAATTAAGCGGTTGTATAATTTTTTATACAATAAACGTGCCAAAGGTACGAAAAATAGCAGAATCTCTCTAATTTTGCAGCTGGTAATCAGAAAAAAGATGGCGAATCCTTATTTCCAGTTCAAGCAATTTACGGTTTGGCACGACAAGTGTGCGATGAAAGTGGGTACCGACGGTGTTTTATTGGGTGCCTGGTGCTGTGTAGAAAACATAACACGCATACTCGACGTGGGTTGCGGAACCGGACTGATTAGTCTGATGCTCGCCCAGCGTTGCCAGGCAGAAATCGACGCAGTGGATATAGACGAAGCGGCCTGTATCCAAGCGCGCGAAAACACCGACCGCTCACCTTTCGGTGACCGACTGCAGATTTTCCATCGTCCTTTTGCCAATTTTGTCAACGAATCAGCCGGAATCCGCCAATATGACTGTATTGTTTCCAATCCGCCTTATTTCATTGATTCACTGAAATGCCCCGACAAACAGCGTAATCAGGCACGGCATACGGATACACTCACATTGGAAGAACTGATTGAAGGCAGCAGGCAACTTCTGGCTCCGCAAGGAAAACTCTGTTTGATCCTGCCTTTCGACCAACGGGAAATCCTCTTACCTATTATATATAAGGAGTCTTTGTTTCTGCACAAAGAAACGGCAGTTCTACCCACTCCAACTTCTCACCCCAAACGATTGCTGGTAGAAATATCCGACACACCGGTTACAGAAGTCCAGGCAGATACCTTGACAATCGAGAAGGAAAGGCATGTTTATACGGATGATTTTATAGCGTTGGCCAAAGATTATTACCTGCATCTATAGCAATAACAACTTGATCACTTTGAAAGATTTTACAGTTGATAGCCAACCGTAAGACAAAATCAGCCTTAATCTGCTAACATCCATTCATATCATATTGCACAAAAAACGAGCAAAAAGGGCTGTTTTCACCCCTATTTTCGTCCCCAAAGGAGGATTTTATGCCTACTTTTAACCCAATTCATGCCTATGTTTTATCAAAAACACACCGGGAATTTATTCAAAGCTAGTAGGATTTCCCGTAAAAAGTCAGGTATTTTGAAGATAATTCCCGTTTCTTTTGTTCGTAACACGCTTTTTTGGCAGTTTTTCACCTGCCGAGAGGCTGTTTTCCTTCCATTTTCTTGTCAAAATCCAGTTACTTTTAATCTGCCAAAAAGTAAAGTAAATCTAGCCACCAACCAACAAAATCTATTTTTCTTACCCAGGACTTACTGGATCAACAATCTTTTTTTACACAAACACGCCTTTTACTTTCTTTTTGACAAACCTCAACTTCGCGAGAATCGCATAAAATCAAACAAGCCCGTACTCCGACCGTACAGCTCAGTTTTAAGGCAGTTAAATTGACAAAGTGTCAGGATGTCAATCTGAAGAGAAATGTTTATCTACCTAACTTCAAGTAACAGTTAAATAAGTCCTAAATCTTTAGCAATCCGACAAGCCTCGATGGAATTCTTAACCTGAAGCTTACTGAGAATCTCTTGTCGGTGCCTGCTGACCGTATTGATACTGATCGAAAGTCTTTCTGCTATATTTTTACTCATCAGTCCTTTATCAATCAGTCGGAGCACTTGCCTTTCCCTATCCGACAAGATCTTTAAATCATTCTTTACTTCCAGCCCTTCCGTTTCTCCTGTTACCGAATTGATCACCACACTCCCGTTTGGCAAATCAACGGTCAACGGAGTATATAAACACAAAGCCAACCATAAACTATTCCCATTGGGTTCGGGAACATAAAACAAACGATGCAAAACGGCATGATAATTTCCGGCAGAATCTTTCATCCGCAACTTGTTTGCCAGATAATAATGATGACGACGGCCTTTAGGCAAATGCTTCACAAAATGGAAAAAACGCAGTTCATGCAAGTATTTATTATGCAAATCATCCGGAGAAACAAGCTTTAAGATCTCCTCTTCCCAAATAGAACCAATGCGATCTTCTTTATCAGTCATTTTTCCTAGTCCTAACACGTCAGAGAAATCACCATAATAAATATAACTGGTATTGGCATGCATATCACTTAATACAGCAATGGCGTTTTCAATTGTGGCATATCCCGAAGTAATTCTTTTATACTTATCCAGTTCTACGGCATCCAGATCTTCTCTAGAATTCGTAAAATCCTGTCGTGAAAATTCGTTGGTCAGCTTCTTTACAATATCCATAGCGAAAATGGTTATTAATAATCATTGTACAAATTAATCTTGCCATTTACCTTTGCAAAGGTAAATTTAAAATGCAGTTATACACAAACTGCCAAATGAAAAATGAAGAAAAGATTCCATTGATTGATTCATTCATATTTAATTATACTAGCATTCAATGAAAAAGTTATTTTTTACCTTATTGGTTTTAGTGTCTTTCCAAATGGGGATAGCCCAGTCGCTGGAGAAGATGCAATGGTTCAATGAACCGGAAGAATGGGAAATCAAAGACAATTCGCTGTCAATGTTCGTAACGCCTCAAAGTGATTACTGGCGGATTTCGCATTACGGCTTCACAGTAGATGATGCCCCTTTCTACTATACTACCTATGGAGGAGAATTTGAAGTAAAAGTAAAGGTAACAGGAGATTATAAGCAACGTTTTGATCAGGCAGGATTAATGCTGCGGATTGATCACGAGAATTATATCAAAACCGGTATTGAGTTTGTCGACGGTAAGTTTAATATCAGTACGGTTGTTACACACAAAACATCAGACTGGAGCGTCATCGCGCTCGACAAACCGGTTCCTTATATCTGGATCAAGGCAGTCAGACGCCTGGATGCAGTTGAGATCTTCTATTCGCTCGACGATAAGGAATATACCATGATGCGTACGGCCTGGTTGCAAGACAATATTCCGGTCATGGTTGGCTTAATGGCCGCTTCGCCCGACGGCAAAGGATTTAAAGCAACCTTCGAGCATTTCAAAGTAAAGCATCTTCCGGATTGTCGCAGACTGGAATGGCTGAAGAAAAATGCAGAAGAATAAGCAACTCACAAATGAATAATGTATCAAAGCAGGCAAAAGGATTAATTTTCTTTTACCTGCTTTCTTTATTATTATACCATCGCTTCATGCGGTATTTTTGTCAAATTGATTTCTCATTATATATTTGTATGCAAGAACAGGTTTATCTGTACATATTATAATAACAATAATTCTTTATAAGATATGGAAAACGAATTTTTAAAACTCATTGAGACACGCCGTAGTTGCCGTAAATATTTACCTGAACAGATTACCGACGAAGAACTGAATGCCGTATTGCGGGCCGGAACCTTTGCTCCAACCGGAATGGGCTGGCAATCTCCATTCATCGTAGCCGTACAACAAGAACAAATGAAAGAAAAGCTGGCAGCCATGAATGCAGCTGTTCGCGGAAAAAGCGGGAATCCTTATTACGATGCACCAACTTATGTATTGGTTTTCGCCCCAACTGATTGTCCGTTTGCCATTCAAGACGGAACTTGTGTACTCGAAAACATGATGCTTGCCGCCCATGCCATAGGACTTGCCAGCTGTTGGATTAATCGTGAGATCGAAATGTTCGCTACCGAAGAAGGCAAACAACTGATGAAAGAAATGGGACTTCCCGAAGGTCTGGGCGGAATCGGAGCCATTGCTTTAGGTTATCCGGCCACAACACCGGCCGAACCGAAAGCCCGTAAAGAAGGATATGCCCGGATCATCCGATAAATGCTTCCGATGGCGGAAACAGACTGACAGGTTGTCCTGAGGATATATCCGCATTTGTCAGATTCGGCAATATTGACAGTCCATTATCTTCCTAAATCGGTTTGGCACACTATTCGTAGAGATATTAGCGGAAGTCGTAAAAAGACTCCGGCAAATATCGATTATAAAATTATAAATTAAAACTTATACAGATATGAACATTAAACCATTAGCAGACCGCGTGCTTATCAAGCCGGCTGCCGCAGAAGAAAAGACTGTTGGCGGAATCATTATTCCGGATTCAGCAAAAGAAAAACCGTTGAAAGGTGAAGTTAAAGCTGTAGGTCACGGAACCAAAGATGAAGAAATGGTGGTTAAAGAAGGCGATACCGTATTATATGGCAAATATGCAGGTACGGAAATCGAATTCGATGGCGAAAAGTACTTGATCATGCGTCAATCAGATATTTTGGCAATCATCTAAACAAAAACCTACAAACAAACAATCTTAAAAACGAATAAAATCATGGCTAAAGAAATTAAATATGATATGGATGCCCGCGACCTTTTGAAGAAAGGTGTGGACGAATTGGCAAATGCCGTTAAAGTAACTCTGGGTCCGAAGGGTCGTAACGTAATTATCGAAAAGAAATTCGGTGCTCCTCACATCACAAAAGATGGTGTTACAGTAGCAAAAGAAATCGAATTGAGCAATCAGTTTGAAAACATGGGTGCTCAGTTGGTTCGTGAAGTAGCATCAAAGACTAATGATAACGCAGGTGACGGTACAACTACTGCAACTGTATTGGCACAAGCAATCATCGGTGTTGGTTTGAAGAACGTTACTGCAGGTGCAAACCCAATGGATTTGAAACGTGGTATCGACAAAGCCGTTGCTAAAGTTGTAGAAAGCATCGCTGAACAAGCTGAAGAAGTTGGTGATAAATTCGAAAAGGTTGAACACGTTGCCAAAATCTCTGCCAATGGTGATGAAGCTATCGGTAAACTGATTGCAGAAGCTATGCAAAAGGTAAAGAAAGAAGGCGTTATCACAGTAGAAGAAGCCAAAGGTACTGAAACAACTGTTGATGTTGTAGAAGGTATGCAGTTCGATCGTGGTTACATCTCTCCGTATTTCGTAACAGATACTGAAAAGATGGAATGCCAGATGGAAAATCCGTATGTATTGATCTACGACAAGAAGATTTCAGTATTGAAAGACTTGCTGCCTATCCTTGAACCGACAGTTCAGAGCGGTCGTCCGTTGTTGATCATCGCTGAAGACATCGACAGCGAAGCTTTGGCTACTTTGGTTGTAAACCGTCTGCGTGGTTCTTTGAAGATCTGTGCTGTTAAGGCTCCGGGCTTCGGCGATCGTCGTAAGGCTATGTTGGAAGATATTGCTGTATTGACTGGCGGTATCGTTATCTCTGAAGAAAAAGGTATGAAGCTGGAAGGCGCTACTATGGATATGCTGGGTACTGCTGAAAAGATCGTTGTTAACAAAGACAACACGACTATCGTAAACGGTGCAGGCGACAAGCAAGCTATTCAGGATCGTATCGGTCAGATCAAAATGCAGATGGAAAATACAACATCTGATTATGATAAAGAAAAATTGCAGGAACGTTTGGCCAAGATGGCAGGTGGCGTAGCTGTTCTGTACGTAGGTGCTCCTTCTGAAGTTGAAATGAAAGAAAAGAAAGACCGTGTTGATGATGCTTTGCATGCAACTCGTGCAGCTATCGAAGAAGGTACCGTTCCTGGTGGTGGCGTTGCTTACATCCGTGCTATCTCTGCCTTGGAAGGCTTGAAGGGTGAAAACGATGATGAAACAACGGGTATCGAAATCGTTAAACGTGCAATCGAAGAACCGTTGCGTCAGATCGTTGCCAACGCTGGTAAAGAAGGTGCCGTTATCGTTCAGCGCGTAAAAGAAGGCAAAGGCGACTTCGGTTACAACGCTCGTAAGGATTGCTTCGAAAACTTGTGTGCTGCTGGTGTAATCGACCCGGCTAAGGTAACTCGTGTAGCTTTGGAAAATGCCGCTTCAATCGCTGGTATGTTCTTGACTACTGAATGTGTTATCGCAGACAAGAAAGAAGAAACTCCGGCTGCTCCGGCAATGAATCCGGGTATGGGCGGAATGGGTGGCATGATGTAATCTCATCCCATATAAGATAATAATCCCGGTTGCTTTCTTTTGGGGATAAGCAACCGGGATTTTTTTGTCTCCCGCTTTCTCCTCTTCACATTCTCTTAATGGTTACTTTTCCGAAACTTCGGGAAATCCCAATGCGACGGAAAAGTACTTCCCGAAACTTCGGGAAATCCCAATGCGACGGAAAAGTACTTCCCGAAACTTCGGAAAGTCCCAATGCGGCGGAAAAGTACTTCCCGAAACTTCGGGAAATCCCAATGCGGCGGAAAAGTACTTCCCGAAACTTCGGGAAATCCCAATGCGGCGGAAAAGTACTTCCCGAAACTTCGGAAAGTCCCAGCGCGACGGAAAAAGCTTTTATCTCTATTAAGAACGGCTTACCTGCAAACCTTTATTCGAAAGATTCATTTCTACCAGGCGCGCACTCGCATTCGCAGGATTTATCATCAATATCTGCCGAATCCGACGGGCAGCGTCCGGATCTTTTGCCACGACATATAAATATCCGCCACCGCCGGCTCCCGGTAATTTATAACCTAAAGCCTCGTCCTGGATACGATTGATAATGGCTTCCACAGCCGGAGGATTCGTTCCGGAATCAAGCGCCTTGTTCTGTTCCCAACTCTTCCCTACCAGACGACCGTACTGCTCGAAGTTCCCCAGCTGAATCGCCTCAAACATATCCAAGGCATGACGTTTCATCTCTCCTAAAATATGCAGATGCGTGGCACTGTTGAGAAACATTCCCTGAACAATCTCTGCCAATATGTGCTTTGCCGTCCGGGTAATTCCCGTATAATACAGAATATGACAAGACTGATAACAAGGATCTGTGAAGAGATATTCAGGCAACCAACGGACTTGCGGATGCTGATAAAAGCCATCGTTGGTCTGCAATAACTTCAGACCGTGCAACACACCGCCATATTGATCCTGCCAGCCTCCGCCGGTGGTGAGCAACTGCTCCAAAATCAAGGTACGGCTACCGATTTCATTCTTATCCCAGCCCAAACCACAGAAGTCGGACAAAGAACCTAAAACGGTTGCTGCCAGAATTGAACTTGTTCCCAAGCCTGAACCCGCAGGAATAGCAGCCAACAACGTAATCTCCAAACCACTGCCGAAGTCTTTCAGCTGTTCTTCCAAGGAAGCGAACTTATCTGCTGAAAAACGGGGTAAGAATCCGGCCAAAGCCAATGCCGCTTTCGGGATTGAGAAAGGCGAACCCACTTTATTGAAATCGGACAATTCTTCCCAGGTCTGAATCTGTTCCATGGCCCCCAGATCAATCGAGCGCAAGGTAATCCGATAATCTTTAGAAGGCTTGATATAAACCTGCAAAGGCGGTTGTCCATTCAGTTCGATGGCCACATTTACCACATTTCCTCCGGAGAAAAGACAGTACGGAGGCGTATCCGTCCATCCACCAGCCAAGTCAATCCGGACAGGACTTCTTCCCCATACGATCTGGTCGGGATAAACTTGCCGATGCGGACGCTGTAAATCCGAATCAAGCGTCTGCAACAAACCATCGCGCAGTAAAGCAAAGGCAGCCTGTTGCTCGGCTTCCCAAGGTTGTCCGGCCAATTGATGGGCTTTCGAACGGAACATATAATGATGAATGCGCTTCATGACCGGCTCATCGGCAGGCAATATATCCGGCAATGGCAACCGACAATGCGCAAAGGCTTGGGCTGCATCGGCCAAATCCAACTGATAGAAGACACTTTTCGCATGATTCTTAGCCAACATCGGCCAGTTTTCCCGACAATAGGAATCCCGCTGTTCTACCAACCGCAAGAGATTGGCCTGATCAGACAGTTGGTTTGCCGACAACTTCTCGGCTTTCTCCCAGACTTCTTTACCGGCGATCAACTCAGGTTCGGATATCATCCAACGCAATACAAGACCTAATTCCTCGACAGAGGTGCAAACCGGAAAGATAGGTGCGTCCTGCAAATCCGAGAAATCGGGCAATACAACCTGGCGTTCCTGCATCCATTCCTGTACCGGTTTTCCCATCCATTGTGTTGAAGCATCATCGCGTTTTCCTTTGAAGGCATCATAAAAGCCATACGGACGAGCCACAAATGCTGATTCACGCAAAGGAATAACATCTACACAAACACCGGCAGGCAAAGTCAGACTCCAGTCGTTCCGTGGCACACCGGTTATAATATGTCTGTTGGCCAGTTGCCATTTTCCTGCCACATGGCTATTCTCTATCCATACTTCCGAATTATCAGCCGTCAAAGGCTTATCCAGGATTGCATTCTGTACAAACATTGCCGGATGCGGCTTGACTTTCCGATGCATAATGGCCCGCTGGTCGCGCACCAGGTTCTGTACTGCCAATGTTGAAGAAATCAATTCCCTACTCGTTCCATAATGATAAAACTCACCTCCCGGCAACGGCAGAATAACCACCTTCAACTGATTCAAAGCTTCATCCTTTACCTGCGGATTCCGCCCCAATGCCAACCCGAATTCTCCATACATATCGTAGAAGTTCCAACTTCCGTCGGCTTTCTTGGAGCGTTCAGCCAATAGCCGGACTGCTTTATCGCTTAACAGCCAAATACCAATATCCATCAGGAACAAATGCGAACCCGACAAAGAAGCCAGTTGTTCCAAAGATGGCTTTTGCCACATAAAATCCAGTTCGTCCGGACAATTCCGATCTGATACAAAAACACCATGATTGGTTGCCAGTGACGGGTCAACCCATAAGCCATAACAAACAACATCGGCTTCGGGAATTTCCTGCAAAGGCTCGCTATTCCGGATATAAACATCTCCGCTGGCCACTAATGTATGCAAAGAATCCGGTGCCTTCTGCATGATTTCCCGATACAACGGAAGCTGTAACGACAGCAGATTCTGTGACAACCGTTGTCCCCGAGCCCAACGAAACACCGGAACGGGTGTTAAAATCTTTCCCGAAGGTGCATACGAAGGCAAACGCCGACTTTGTCCGCCGGCATGCAACAAGATACGCTTTTCCAAAGCCAGCCAAGAGGCAAAGTCGACAGGCTTATACTCTTTCTGCCAGCACGATTCCAACAGCCAGGTAGTTCCGCCTCCCGAACCCAGCCGGGCACCTACAGGATCGGATGTACAAAACCAAGCATCTTCTGATACCTTTTCTATCTGATGAAAACAGTCCACCAAATTAGGTGGCAATGAAAGTAATGTCTTCATGTAATTCTATTTATCTTGATTTTATTCTCATTCAATAAGGCGATAAAAGTACAAATTATTCATGAAAATACATTTCCGAAAAAATAGCTATCAATTGTTTTATTTATAAATTGCTATTACCTTTGTCGGAAGAAACAAGATAATAATTAATATAAACAGAATAAAGATGCACAACTGGTTTGAATGTAAAGTCTCTTTCGAGAAGATGCTTGAAAATGGTATGCAGAAGAAAGTAACAGAGCCTTATCTTGTAGATGCTCTGTCATTTACAGAAGCTGAATCACGTATTATCGAAGAAATTCGTCCTTTCATTACAGGCGAGTTTACGGTAACAGACATCAAGCGTGCACGTATTTCAGAACTATTCTTCAATGAAAACGGAGACCGTTACTATAAAATAAAAGTATATTTCATTACGCTCGACGAAAAAAGCGGAGCCGAAAAGAAAACAGCCGCTCAGATGCTGGCTCAGGCTTCTACTTTAAAAGAGGCAATCGCCGTATTGGAAGAAGGTATGAAAGGAACATTGTCTGACTATACAATCGCTTCGGTTACAGAAACTCAGTTGATGGATGTATTCCCGTTTGATCCGAACAGCATTCCTTCCGAACCCAAATCAAAGGAAGAACTGATTGCTGAACAAAAGAAAGCGGCAGAAACAACGATCTAAATCATATCATTATGGATATAGCTCAGCATATTCAAGAATTACAGGCTTCACTTCCACAAGGAGTGACGCTTGTGGCTGTTTCAAAGTTTCATCCGGTTAAAGCTTTGCAAGAAGCTTATCAGGCCGGACAGCGTGTATTCGGAGAAAGCAGAGCTCAAGAGCTGGTAGCCAAACAGCTTGTTCTCCCCAAAGATATTGAATGGCATTTTATCGGTCCGCTACAAAGCAATAAGGTAAAAGACATTGCCCCGTTCATCAGTCTCATTCATAGTGTTGATTCACTGAAGTTATTGAATGAAATCGAGAAACAGGCGGCCAAGCATGAGCGAATCATCCGCGTCTTGCTGGAAATCCATGTGGCAGCTGAAGAAACCAAACATGGATTTACACCCGATGAATGTCGCGAACTGGTAAATCATTTGCCGGAATTACCCCATGTACAAATCTGTGGCATCATGGGTATGGCTACTTTAACAGACGATGAAAGCCTGATCCGCAAGGAATTCCATACCTTGCACGCGCTTTTCACGGAATTAAAGGAAACCGTATTCTGCCAATCAGAAGCTTTCTCGATCCTTTCCATGGGAATGTCGCACGACTACAAACTGGCAATCGAGGAAGGAAGCAACATGATACGTGTGGGAACTTATATCTTTGGAGAAAGAGAATATTAATAACTGGTCAACAAAACGGTTGACTAACAATAAGTCTAATAAACAATAAAAAACAGAATAAATATGATTAACCTAAAGACACAATATGCGGGACTGACACTTCAGTCTCCTATTATCGTCAGTAGTTCCGGTTTGACCAATAATGCGGAACGAAACAAGGAATTTGAAAAAGCCGGCGCTGGTGCCATCGTTCTGAAATCATTGTTTGAAGAACAAATGGAAATGCAAAGCGATGCCATGTTGCAAGAATCCGATTATCCGGAGGCTGCCGATTATATCCGTGGCTATGTAAAGGCAAACCAAGTGGAAAATTACCTGGAACTGATCCGCAAATCAAAAGAATTGTGTACCATTCCTATCATTGCCAGCATCAACTGTTATCGGGCAGATACATGGATTGAGTTTGCCAAGCAATTACAAGATGCCGGAGCTGATGCTATCGAACTAAATGTTTTCTTCCTTGAAACCGATATCCATCACAGCTGTGAAGACTTATATCAGTTATATACCCAGATTCTGAAGAAAGTAAAGCAAGTGGTTACTATTCCGGTTATCATCAAACTCGGAAAATACATCTCTAATATGCCGGCTTTGGTTAATCAATTGAAGGCTAACGGCGCAGACGGCGTTGTTCTGTTCAACCGTTTCTATCAGCCGGACATTGATCTGAATACCATGCAACTGGTATCAGGCAATGTATTCAGCAGCCATTCAGATTTGAGCGACACGATTCGCTGGACAGCCATCGTATCCGGTAAGATTCCGAATATCAGCATTGCTTCTTCTACCGGAGTACACGACTGGGAAGACGTTGTTAAATGCTTGTTGGCCGGAGCATCTGCTGTTGAAATGTGTAGCGCTATCTATACACACGGAGCAGAAATCATCTCACAAATCACGACTTGCGTAGAAGAATGGATGCATCAGGCTCATTATGAATCATTGGATCAGTTTATCGGAAAACTGAATTATGCCAATATTCCCGACCCGGCATTATACGAACGCTCACAGTTCATGAAATATTTCTCCAACAGAGACTAAAAGTCGTTGGAGTATATATATGGAAAAGAGAAAGTATCCTCTCCGGATATTTTCTCTTTTTCATTTTGACATTTTGTCAAAACTACCCTCTTATTTCTGCGATATTTGAAGAGATTTGTACAGATGATCGGGAATATGCGACGCACAGCGAGTTAAGGTTTAACAAAAAGCTGTTCAATCCTGATATTTTCTGACAATAAAACGAAAGAAAAAACATTCCTTATAGGATTAATCGACCAGCTGTCACTCTTTTGCATATATAACGATCTTTTTATCATTCAAAAATAGAACGGATTTGAAATCATTTCTGACAAAAAAATCTGTTATGAACAATAGTAAAAGGAAAAATCACCGCCTTTTGAAATATATTTTAACTATTCAATTCTTTCTAAAAGGACTTTTCTGAGACAAATCACGAGTTTTTCAGACAAAACTCACTGATTTTGTTTTTATTTCTCGTTACTTTTTCCCAAAAAGCTTACCATAAATTTACCCAAACACGCCGGCTTTTGATCAAAACGCGCCGGCTTTTCATGAAAATGTACCGAAAAAGAGGGAAAAAGCTTCCTTTTTCTCCTAAAATGTACGAGAAATCCATTTTACTGTGTCAGCTAAAAAAGAAAATAAGCTATTTTTAGTCAGAAATACGAGGGATTTACTTACAAAAAGAATAATTTTATTCAAAGGTTATTCTTCAAAACAACGCAAACATGATTTTTTATTCAAATATTCTTCATTTACTTCACTTCATGGAAAAGTCCCTGCAAACTTCCAATATTTTACAGGGATATTCCCTCTTTAATAAGATGAAGCATCAACGCTTATCCGGTAATTCCATAATCCAGCCAATAGCTCGGGTCAACACGTGGTTTGACTAAACGTTTTAATTCAAATGTCAGACTGCGAACCTCTGCCAATTTACGTGAGGTGTTAGGGACAATTTTATTTAATTCCGCACGTAGACGATTGACTTCCGCATTAAGTTTTTCCTTTATTTACAACGTCTTACAGATTCTACAAATCATCTATACTGATTCCATAGTTTTTCACCGTTTCCAAATGTTCTTCCAAACCTTTGATTAAAGTCTTTGACTTGTCCAAACACATTTCATTCGTCTTTGACATATTTATCCAGATTTAATGTTTAAAAGAAAAGATTATATTTTATGGTCCTGTGGATTTGCAATTTCGATTCCCCATTGTGCTATATCAAGAACTATCGGGAGTACTGATTTACCAACATCCGTCAATTCATACTCCACTTTAGGTGGAACGACCGGATAAACATTCCTCCTAATAATACCGTCTCGCTCTAATTCACGTGCGGTTTGAGTAAACATTTTATTGGAAATCCCATTCAGTGTCTTCATCAATTCCGAGGAACGCAATGCACCATCTTTCAAATGGAATATCATCATAGTTTTCCATTTTCCTCCTATTACCTCCATCGCCAATTCAAGGGAGCAACAATACACTTTACCACTGTAAGTAAAAAATTTTTTTTCACATTCTGCCATATATTATCAGATGAGTAAGACTATATAATAAAATATATAAAACATATTGAAGTCAGCCAAAGCATCAGAATACTATCTGTAGCAAGGCTGATTCCTTTCAAGAACCAGCCTTGCTACATGTCTCTTTATATTTGATTTTCGGATTAAAGATATAATAAAGATGTAAATTGTACAAGTACATGCTTTAGAATGATGTAGTCACCTAAAGGAGTATTTTTCTGATTCTCACCTAATCACCAATTTATCAAAATGTTTTATAACAAAATTTAACATTCTATACTTGTTTGATAATTAACATTTTACACATTTAGGTGACTATATTACTTTTTGGTAAGTACTTGTAAAAACATCATTTCAATTCTATTTTTACCATATATCTTATTATTGAATTGAAGACATGTTATATGGTAAATTACAAATGTTCATACGTCTATTGACATGTGCCTTGATGTTATTGGCGGTAGCCATTCAGTATTCAGGCAGAATTGCCGGACATACAATCGTCCGATCAGACATCGCATCCGATACCGTAATTCTTTCCGGCACGCGCGACGAATTTGTTATTAACACGCGTAGAATCGCTTCAGACATCAAGGGTTATGGAGGAAATACTCTTTTAAGAATTACAGTTTCCAACGGAAAAATTTATAGGATAGATGCACAAAAGAATGCTGAAACGCCAGAGTTTTTTAGCCAGGTGGAAGATCAACTGTTACAGAAATACATAGGCATGACTCCAGAAGAAGTGCTGCAATTACAATTAGATGCAGTTAGTGGAGCCACTCTTTCTTCCCGTGCCGTAATGGAAACAATGGAGCGTGGAATGATATATGCCATCAACCAACGTGTCGTTTCGAAAAAAAACGCTGATAGTTCTAAACCATATCCTGTAAAATTAATCCTTACATTTTCTGTAGTACTGATGGGAACCGTTATACCTCTAGTTGCCAGAAACAAGCGTTATAGAATCATCCAGCTGATACTGAATGTGTTAATTTTAGGTTTCTGGAGCGGGACATTTATTTCATATTCTTTGATAATTAACTATTTGGCTAACGGTATGAATTTATTATATTCCATCACACCGATTATTTTGTTGATAACCGCATTTATCTATCCATTTTTCGGAAAGAAAAGTCATTATTGTATGTGGCTGTGTCCGTTGGGTTCACTTCAGGAACTGACTGGTAAGTGTACAAAACACAAATGGAAGTTAACTACCAAAACATTGAAAATACTGGATAGTATTCGTAACGGGTTATGGGCACTGCTAATGCTGCTCATGTGGAGTGGAGTTTGTTTTGAGTGGATGAATTATGAACCATTTTCAGCTTTCATCTTTACAAAAGCATCATGGATAACCATTTCCATTGCCCTATTGTTTGTAGCATTTAGTCTTGTCGTAGATCGTCCATATTGCCGGTTTGCATGCCCAACTGGTAATTTATTTCGAATTGTACAAAATAACTGATCATATGAATAAAGCAGAACTATTGAATGTATTATTGGCTGTGGCAGTCGTAATCCTTTCCATAAAGATTGCCTTTTTTAACCAAAACAAACCTTCTGTCTCTATAACGAACGGATCGACAGAAGAAAGAGTCCTGAATAATATCATGACTCGTACCAGTATTCGCACCTATGAAGACCGTCCGATAGAAGATGAGAAAGTCGAGAAACTGCTTCGTGCAGCCATGGCGGCACCTACAGCCGGGAATAAACAGCCGTGGAAATTCGTTGTCATTAAAGACAATCAAACTCTAAAAACCATATCGGAACATTTTAATACCATGAAGATGGCAGAACAAGCACCACTTGCTATTGTGATATGTGGTGATATGGAAAATACTTTCCCTGCTGACGGGCGTGAGTATTGGGTGGAATATGTCTCTGCCGCCAGTGAAAATTTGCTTTTGGCAGCACATGCTATGGGGCTTGGAGCTGTATGGTGTGGCATTTACCCAATGCAGGAACGGGTAACCTACCTGAAACAGTTGCTCCAACTGCCAGAAAATATAGTACCGTTGAATGTTATTCCGATCGGGTATCCAGCAGAAGATCCTGCCCCTAAGGACAAGTGGAAGCCGGAAAATATCCATTATGAAAAGTGGGGTGATACAGAAACAGTAACAGCATCTTCAACTGTCCGTCCATCAGAACTGGCAAAGTGGACAAAGATAAATCCGTCAGAACTGAAAGATAATCCATTCACGCTTTTCAGTAATGCACTGGCTTTGTCAGTAGGCAACAAAGATAAAATGAATGCCATGACGATAGGTTGGGGCGGATTAGGAGTATTATGGGGCAAAGATTGCCCTGTTATCACTGTCTATGTGGAAAAACGGCGTTATACACATTCATTTATGGAAGAGAATGAGTATTTCACCGTGGAAGCGTTTAGCAAAAATTATGATAGTGTTTTAAAATATCTCGGTACTGTTTCGGGGCGCAATGAAGATAAAATGAAAGGTTCCGGACTGACTGTCGGTTTTACGCAACTCGGAAATCCTATGTTCGAAGAAGGACGGCTGGTGCTGGAATGCAAGAAGCTTTATGGGGCACCGTTCAATCCGGAAGGATTCGGCGAACTGGCTCAAAAAGAATACAACAATCGTCCGTTGCACTCCATTTACATTGGTGAAATTGTCAATGCATGGATAAAACAATAATCCTATTCATATTTTTAATTATTATTTCCAATCTCTATAAAAACTGAAACATGAAAAAGATTCTTTTGTTCTTCATAACGTGGCTGACTGGCCTGACAGTTCTTCAGGCACAAAACGAATACGTTACTACATATGTGGATTTAGGCAGACAATCGGGGGTAATCTATCAGCCGATTCAAAAAAGCTCAAAAGCAGGAATTGGTATAATAGTAATGCATTCTCACCAAGATTACTTGAACTTCATTGCCAATGCAGAACTTGCCCGGCGTGGCTATACGGTACTTGCAACTCTTCCAGATCAGACAGAACTGATGGAAAATAAACTGATTAATATAAAAAATGCCGTGGATTACTTGCGGAAACGTGAAGACATCAACCAAGTGTTGCTGCTGGGACATTCTGGAGGAGCAACGGTGATGACCGCCTACGAATACTTGGCCGAAAATGGAAGAAATGGATTGAATGGCAAATTGTATCAGGATTATTCATCGTGCATCGACAACCTACCCAAGGTAGATGGTATCTTACTTTTCGATGCTAATCCCGGTTTGTCTACCGTTATGCTTAACTCACTGGACCCCAATGTAACAGATGAAACTGTCGGATTTCAGAAATCGAGACCATATTCTTATGATCATGAACGGGAATACATGCGTGGCCAACAAATGCGTTATAACAGTCTAGTTAAATCGGCTCAAAAACGTTTACAACAAATTCAACAAGGAAAAGGTCAGTTCGCAGATGATGAACCGATGCTTATTCCAGGTTCCAATAGTATCCGTTTTTACAACAAACTTTATAGTTCGAATATCGCACTGCTTAACCATACAAAAAGGAAATGGCCGCTTATACATGCTGACGGTTCTGTTACAATAGATACAGTCTATTCCGTGCGAGCTCCATTCCGTCCCCATGACAATACTGAATTGTTGTCGGCTGCGCAAAATATGACAGTACGGGGCTTTCTGAGTTCCTATGCCATGACAGTAGACGAAGATTATGAAGTGCTACCCGACGGTTTTCGAGGCATTCACTTCAACAGCAATCTTACATCACCTATTGGAAACATTGAGGGTATTCACATTCCATCGCTTTTCATGGGCATGACTGGAAGTTATGAATACTTGACTTCGGAAGTCCTGTTTGAAAACTCTCCTGCTACGGACAAAACATTGCTTTTTGTTGAAGGAGCAGGCCATATGTTTACTGCGGACAAACAGGCGGAAGCCTATAACCATGCAGATTACGGTGACACGGTAAAGAACATGTTCGATTACGTGGACCGCTGGTTGGAACAACGATTTTAACTATAGCCGCTCCAAATACGCTACGCTCCGATCCGAACACTTACACACTGAAATCCTTGCAAATGCCGGATGGCCGTAACATATAACAATTAAACAATAACCACTAAATCCATAATAACATGAGTGAACTGAGAACAGACAGCAGAGAATGGGTACACCGTATCATGGGAAGTCTTGACCGTATGCTGGTCGGGATTGAGAATCTGGCGGTCGGAAACCGTCCCGTACTGGGTGGCGAACGCTATCTGACCGATAAGGAAGTGTCGGCACAATTAAAACTGAGCAGACGTACGCTTCAGGATTATCGTAATGAAGGAAGAATATCTTATTACCAGTTGGGAGGTAAAATCCTTTACCGGGAGAGTGATATTGAGA
>ENA-ORUB01002447-ORUB01002447.1-human-gut-metagenome-genome-assembly--contig:-NODE-2447-length-17513-cov-20.633177_pt1 | contig 17513 bp, 14 predicted proteins | sample MGYA00241918_ERZ509200 | MGnify/ENA primary metagenome ERZ509200 (study PRJEB26280, sample SAMEA2338853) | human gut metagenome | biome: human gut; feature: human-associated habitat; material: faeces... | reverse complement strand
GTTACATCTATGAGTATGGATACACAGCCGAGCAGATCGCCAGTGCGATGTCCACCGACATCAATCTGGTTGCGCTGAAGGTGGCGCACCTGGCCACACTTGGATATAATCTGCACGCGCTGGAACATAAGAGCAACTTTTTGAAATAATGTACCTTCGAGGAGCCTGGACTGGCTCCTCTTTTTTGTTGCAAATTGTGCAGATGCCGTCTGCACAATTATCAGCCTAATATCTGCCTATGATAGAGCTTCACTTTTTCCTCGAACGGCAGTCCCGGATCAATGCCGACTTCTTTCCACATCACACCGAACGGTGCACCGCCATCTGTGTATCCAGCGATAAAGGCAAAACGATCACCGCAGTCCTCATACATTTCTGCCAGCCGTTCCCTCTCTTTCGCTTCCCGCTCCATTCTCCGCTGCCGAAGCCGCTGCTCTTCAGCCTGTTTTATCTGGTCGAGCTGTTCCTGTGTATAATTGACCCCCAGCTCCTGCAAATCTTTAGCAGCCGTCACAGCATCCACATGAAAGCGTTCCCGGTAATGCTTGTTCATCTTTTTCGGCGAGCCAGTATAGGTGAGCAGCCACTGCTTGCCTTTTCGGAGACGTGCTTCCTTTCGCTCAGCCTTCGTCAGTTTCTTTTTCTTTGCCATTTGCGGAGTCTCTCGGATTTTTTGCTATTGACTTTGGGGTTCGCTTTTTCGGTGCTGTCAGCTCATGGCTCAAAGAAAGCAGATCTTTGATAGCATCATCCAGTTCCGGTTTGCCAAGCTGAATACTGAGCCATTTTTCCTTGTTCATGTGATAGGCCGGAAAATAGCCATCCTGCCCGCGAAGAGAGCCAATCAGTAGCGGATCGCTTTTCACATTAAGGACATCAATGATGCCTGCTTCCGGCAATCCCAACTTAGGGCCTCCGGAGATGAGTGGCTCACCGCTATCCCGCCGGAGGAACGGACGCTGGCGGATCAGGTCTGGACGGTGCTTCACGCTCTGGCAGACCGTGGGACAGATTGACCTGAGACCGACCCGGTGCTGGGACGGCTTCTGCCCCAGAGCCGCCCGGTGCTCCCCGCTCTTCTGGCGCTGGCGGACCGGGCCAGGCTGCGGCTGGAACACTACCAGGTCAGGGACTGGATGGGTAGCGGGACAATGCGGTTTCTGGTGGAGAGCTCCTATGTAGCAAAGCTGCTGAGCATCTACGCCGCCTTTCACGAGGGAGCCTCGGGCGCGGCGCTGAATATGCTGGGATGCTTCTGCCAAAATCAGCAGGAACTGCTGGAGAACAACCCGGAGCTGACCTTTTTCCAGCAAAATCCCCACCTGCACAGCCCCATCCCCCAGGAAGCGCTTTTAGACAAGGACCATGCCCTCCACGCCTGGCAGCTCTACCTGCGCATCTACCAGATCCAGCGTGGGCTCCAACCCTACTCCGCCCGCTGTCTGGCCGATCTGCTGCTGCGGCGTCAGGTGCGGCTGGACGGCTCAGGCGAGGCCCTGACCAGTCCGGACCAGGACCCCAGCTTCAACCAGGCGGAGCCGGACTTTCTGTGGGAGGCCACCAACCGCTCCTGCTCCCGGGAGAACAAGGGCAACCAGCTCTGCCGCATCCGTTTTCTCAACGAGCTGCTGGAGCGGCAGGAGCCGGAGCTGTACATCCAGGGCACGGTTCGGGACAGGGTCTCTCTGGAGCAGGAGCTGGAGCGCCGCTACCGCCGGGAGTGGGAGGACTGCCAGTGTGCCGCCCGTCTGCGGAAGGATGAGGGGTACCCTCCCGACCTGTTCACCATCATGCTGTTGGCGGAGTACGGGCCTTTGCGGCCTGTCCCCATGGAGGTGGAGGCGTGGAAGTCGGCCATCCGCACCTTTTATCAGGCGCAGATTCCCACCCCCGCAAGGCTGGAAAAGAAGCTGTCCGAGGCCCTGCGGGACCCCCGGAACCGTGGTGCCGACCGAGACGCCCTGTGTGAGCGCCTTCGAGCCGATCTGAGCCGGGTCCGGTACACCACCGGGTACCACCTAGACATGGACGGACTGCGGCTCCACTGGGACCGGCTGTCCCGGCTCACCCGTGTGTCCCCTGAGTTTGACGCCCTGTTCCACGGTCAGGGCACCCTAGAGTGGCGTCAGGTGGTGGACTGTCTGACTGCTTAAAACGTAACAGGAGGCTTCGGACTGACAGTCCGGAGCCTCCTGTTTGCGCTCATGGCTTGAAATATTATCTCTTGATGTCGTAATTCTGGTTCATGATGGCGCGGATGGTGTCCGCGTCGTCGGTGATGTTGCCGTCGCCGTGGATGGTGTGCTTGATGACGCTGCTGGCCACGGCGAAATTGACGGTCTCCTCCGGACTCCAGCCCTTCATCATGGCGTAGATGAGGCCGCTGGCAAAGGCGTCGCCGCCTCCTACCCGGTCCAGGATGGTGAAGGTGATGAGGCGGCTCTCGTAGGTCTGGCCCTGGTACCACATGTAGGCCTTCAGGCTGTTCTCGCTGCCGCTGTGGGCGTAGCGCACGTGGCGGGCAATGCACTTCAGGTTGGGGTACCGGGCGGCGCGCACGTCGTCCACGGTGGCGATGGTGCGGCCGGTGGTCTTCTCCAGCTGCTCCAGGTAGGCGGCGAAGCCGGGCTTGTGGAGGTTCACTGCCGGGTCGGGCCGGAAGCTGGGGCACACCTGCACGGGGAAGGAGCTGTCCGCTGCCAGCTTCTCATGCCAGATGAGGTCGCTGCAGGGGTCGTCGGTGGTGCCCACCATGGCCACGTTGCTGCCCAGAATCAGGCCCCGGGCGCTCATGGCCGGGTCGTGCTGCAGCTTGTCGTTGCACAGCTCCCACACCTCTCGGGCGGTTTCTCCGTTGAGCACGCCCGTGTAGCCGAAGTAGTTCTTCAGCTCCAGGTGGTACCAGTGGTACATGGGGTTGCCGATGGCGCGGGGCAGGGTCTGGGCGAACTTCTCAAACTTCTCATAGTCGGAGGCGTCGCCGGTGATGTACTTCTCCTCCACGCCGTTGGAGCGCATGAGCCGCCACTTGTAGTGGTCGCCCCCTCAGCCAGATCTGGGTGATGTTCTCAAAGCGCCGGTCCTCCCAGATGTCCTTGGGGTCGATGTGGCAGTGGTAGTCGGCAATGGGCATCTTGGCGGCGTAGGCGTGGTAGAGGGCCTTGCCCGTCTCGGTGTCCAGCAGAAAATCGTCGGTCAGAAAGGTATTCAAGGTTTACGCTCCCTTTCAGTTCAGTTTCGCAGCTGCTCCGGCACCTGGTCCATGGTCTGGTACCGCTCCATGGCCTCCTCCAGGCTCATGCCCTGCTCGATGGCGGTCTTGCGGGCGGCGTTGACCGCCTGGATCTCCTTCATCTTGGCGCCGGTGAGGGTGTAGCCCTTCATGGCCAGCAGGGTGGCGGCCCAGGCCAGCATGGGGATGACGCAGAACATGATGATGACAGCCACCTTGATGCCCATGGAGTAGGGGGTGCTGTCGGTGGGCAGCTCAGAGAGTCCGGCGCAGGCCAGGAAGATAATGGCCACCAGGGTCTGGGCCAGGGAGGACACCAGCTTATCCACCAGGGAGAACATGGTGCCCATGATGCCGGGGATGTACTTGCCTGAGCGGTAGGTCTCGTAGTCCGAGCAGTCGGCCACCATGGGGATGGGCATGTCGGCGGTGGCGTAGTAGGCGCCGTAGCCCACGCCGAAGAAGAGGATGAACAGGATGGTGTACAGGTTGATGGCTCCGCCGCCCTCAAAGGGGAAGGAGAGCATCAGGCTGGGGTTGCCGTAGTCGCTGACCAGCAGCAGCACCAGCACGCCCACGTAGCAGATGAGGGCCACGGAGACGTAGCGGATGAGGGAGGCCCGCTGTCCCTTCTTCTGGCTGGTACGCATGGACAGCAGGAAGAAGGGGACGGCGCACACATAACCCAGGACCATCATGGGCAGGTACAGGGAGTTGTAGTTGCCCATGACAATGCCGTACAGGGCCAGCAGCACGGTGGTGTTGGTGGCAATGGCCAGGGCCAGCTTGCAGCCGGCGCCGGCTACCATCAGGCGCTGCATGGGCTTGTTGGCCTTGATGATCTGGGCGTACTCGGAGAGCTTGACGGTCTCCTGCTTGCCGCCCAGGCCGTAGAACTCGGGGCAGTCCTTCTCGGCGATGCCGATGATGGCCAGGATGGTGAGCAGCACCGAGATGCCGATGCCGATGGGGGTGATGATGCGGTAGACCATGGGGTCGGCGTAGCCGGAGGTGATGACGTTGCCGGCGGCGTCCTTCACGTCATACATGGCCTTGACCAGGGGGATGAGGAACTGCATGATGCCCATGCCCAGCAGGGAGCCCACGGTGTTGAAGATGGTGAACATGGGGCGCTGGTTGGGGTCGTTGGTGAGGACGGTCTGACCCGCACGGGTGACGGAGGTCTGGAAGGTATAGCCCAGGACCCAGATGAAGTAGACCACGGTGAAGCCCACATAGCGCAGGAGCATCATGGTGTCCGGGATCAGGGGCAGCAGGATGTAGAGCGCGATGACACTCAGTGCCATGACCACACTGCCCAGAATCATAAAGGGCCGGAATTTGCCGATTCTGGTGCTGGTGCGGTCCATCATGGCGCCGATGATGGGGTCGGTGATGGCGTCGCACACCCGCATGACGGTGACCATGAGGGAGGCGAAGATGCCCAGATGGAGGATGCTGGAGCCAAACTGGGCCACATAGGACAAAATCAGGACGAAATAGACGTTGGTGGCGCCGTTGTTCAGGGGGAACAGGACCAGCTGATAGGGCTTTGCCCGGTTCAGACCCTTCCCGGAGGCGTCAGGAGTATGGTTCTTCACTTGGCATCTCCTTCTTCTTTTAAAACATACCTGTTTGATTCGCGTTGGGGCTCACACCCAGTTGGCGCTGGAGCTCTTTCCCTTCTTCAGCTTGTAAGCCTCGTTGGGCTGCTCCACCCGCCGGATGAGGATGCTGTCGCGGCACTTGCCGGCACAGGCCTCCAGCTTCATCTGGCCGTTGATGGGCACCTTGAAGGTGAACACTCTGTCACCCTTCTTGGTCTCCACCAGCTTGCCGTTGGCGTAGAGGGATACCTCGCTCTGGTTGGAGTAGACCTTCACGGTGGTAGTCTGCTCGGTCCGGTCGGTGTACCGGCTGCCGCACAGGTGGACAAAGGGCTCCTCGCTCCAGTAGGCCTTGTACAGATAGAAGCTGTCCTTTTTGGTCTTGCGGTCAAAGGTGACCAGACCCTTGTGGTTCATGCCGGGCTCGCCGCCCTGGTCCCGGGCGTCGGCGGCAAAGTCGAACATGTTCCACACGTGGGTGCTCCACATGTAGGGGTGCCGCTGGAAGCACTTGAGCATGAACTCGTGGTAGATGGCCTGGTACTCCTCGGTGTGGTCACCCCGGCGGGGCTTGGAGGAGTGGAGGTTAGGCATGCCCTCGCAACCATACTCGGAGTAGCCCAGGCACCGCTTGGGATAGACCAGATGGAAGAAGGAGATCCACAGGTCGTTGAGGAACAGTCCGGGCACATACCAGCCCAGGTACAGGTTCCAGGACACCAGGTCGGAGATGTGGGCCGAGCGGTTGAAGGGTCCGCACATGGCGTAGCAGGCCAGGGTGGTGGGCCGGGTGGTGTCCATGGTGTGGCACAGGTCGTTGAGCACTCTGTGGTTGTCCAGCATGTCCGCCTTGTCCTTGGTGGAGATGGTGATCTCGTTGGACAGGCCCCAGGTCACGATGGAGGGGTGGTTGTAGTTCTGGATGATGAGCTCCTTCATCTGACTGATGGTGTTGTCCCGGCCGTTGGGCATGTGCTCGGAGATGTAGGGAATTTCCGCCCAGACAATCATGCCGTACTGGTCGCACAGGTCGTAGAAGTACTGGTCGTGCTGATAGTGGGCCAGGCGGATGGTGTTGGCGCCGATCTCCCGGATGAGGTCCATGTCCTCATCGTGGTGGGCTCTGGTCAGGGCGTTGCCCAGACCCTTCCGGTCCTGGTGGCGGGACACGCCGTGGAGGGGGTAGCGACGTCCGTTGAGGAAGAAGCCCTCCTTGGGGTCCACCCGGAAGGTACGCACGCCGAAGCGGCTGAAGATCTGGTCCACCGTCGTGCCGTTTTCCACAAGGCGCAGGGTGGCGGTGTAAAGATAGGGGTCCTTCACGCCGTCCCACAGGTGCACGTTTGGGATGTCCAGAGTCACGTCGCTGCCCTGACCGCTGGCCACGGTGGTGCCCGCGGCGTCGGTGAGTGTCACCTCCACGGTGGGGTTTTCCACATTCGTCCAGCTCTCCACCCGGATTTTTCCAGTGGTGCCGTCCAGCGCCGGGGTAATGCGCAGTCCGGGACCGCCAAAGAAATCCAGGTCAAAGTGGTGCTTGTTCACCACCAGCAGCGTCACATCCCGGTAGATACCGCCGTAGAAGGTGAAGTCCGCCTTCTGGGGGTAAACCCGGTCGTTGACACTGTTGTCCACCCGGACGGTCATGTGGTTCTCCGTCTGAAGCAGCCCGGCCACCTCTGCGCGGAAGGTGGAGTAGCCGCCGTCGTGGTGAATCACCGCTGTACCGTTGAGCTCCACGTCGGTGGAGGCGTTTACACCCTGGAACTCCAGGTATACCGTCTGAGTATTCGGGTCAAAGTCGGGCATGGGAAACGTGGTCTCATAGGTGCAAGTGCCGCGCCAGTAGTCGTTTCCGCCGTCCTGTCCGTCAACCGCATTCCAGGTGTGAGGCAGATTGATTGTCTCCGGTGTGCCTTTGGGACCGTAAAAGGTCCAGTTCCGGTTTAAACAAATGCTGTTTCGCATCAAGCCTCTCCTTCTTTCCTGTTGTGGAACTCTGCATGCATCGGTTCGAACTGCGTCCGAGCGTTTCCAGTCTCTGGTTCCAATTCCAATTTTAATCGTCTTTGCACTGGGGTGCAGTATGGCTGATTTGGGAGCGAACTGCCCGCAGACACCGGCTTTAGGCCAAGTCCGCCGCAGAATCTGGGATCCTGCGGCGGACATCTTCGGCTTCCGCAGGGCTGGAGCGCCCGCTTCTGTCTTACTGGTTGGACTTCTTCTTTTTGCCGGGCACCATGTCGGCCACCAGCAGCACCACGGCCACCACGCTCAGCGCCGCCAGGGCGATCTGGGTCACGTTGAGGGCGGTCTGCCACCGGGGCGTGACGGTCACGATTCTGGTGTTGGCGCCGATGCCGTCCATGCCGCGGGAGTGCAGCACGGTGTACAGGATGCGGTGAGAGGACTCACGCAGCGCCCGGGCAACCTGGGCGTTGGGGATGGAGCCGTCGGGACCGTAGGCGGCGAACTCGAAGCCCAGGTCACCGCCGGAGGCGGTGTCCACACCGGTACCGGTGGTGCCGGGGAAATTATCGGGGATGTCGTTGCCGGCCAGCACCTCGTGGGGCTTGCTCATGTAGTCGCCCTCGTACATATCGGTGACGGCGAAACCGGTCATACCAGCCTCACCGCGCAGCCAGCTGGTGAGCAGCTCGTCGCAGGCGCCGGACCACACCGCGCCGATACGGTTGAAGGCGGTCATGACGCACTTGGCGTCGGCGTTGACGATGGGCAGCTCGAAGGCACGCAGGTAGATCTCACGCATGGCCTGCTCGTTGCACCAGGTACCCAGGCCCTGACGCTGCAGCTCCTGGTCGTTGAGGGCGAAGTGCTTGTTGTACACGTACACGCCCTTGGACTGGATGCCGATGGTCTCATAGGTGTCAATGAGGCCGGTCAGGATGCCGTCCTCGGAGTAGTACTCAAACACACGGCCGGCATAGGGGGTGCGGTGGATGTTCAGGCCGCTGCCGTAGAAGCCGGCGTAACCGGCCCACATGGCGTCCTCACCGATGAGCTCGCCCACCTCCTGCACCAGCTGGTCGTTCATGGTGGCGGCCAGGATGCCGTTGCAGGGGTAGCAGGTACCGGTCTGATCCTTGTCGGGGTCGTTGGTCTGGTTGGCGTAGCCGTTGGGGCCGGCGGAGTACTTCTGGGTCACACCGGAGGGGCCGTTGTGATCCAGGGTCTCGGGCTTGCCGATGGACTCCAGGGACACGGTCATCCGCAGGCCCACGGCGCACAGACGGGACATGTCCTCGTAGGTCAGCTGATTCAGCAGGTCCTCCCACATGGGATCGTCATAGGCGATCTCGCTGGCATCCTCGTTCTGCAGCAGCTGGATGAGGCTGTAGTTGGTCTCGTCGGAACCCATCACGGGCCACTGGTCATCGTTCTCGGGGATGTCGGCGGCGTCCAGGATGGTGTCCTGATACATCTGGTCAGTCATGGACAGCTTGACGTAGTTGTCGTTCTCGCCGTCCTCGTTCTCGTCGGCCCAGAGCATCAGAGTGTCCTCCCAGTTGCTGCGGGAGACATAGGTCACGCTGTTGTCGCCCTTGCCCTCGTAGCGGTTGATGTCGGCGGAGGCAAACAGGCTGGTGACATCGTTGCCGGTGCCGTAGGCCTGGGCATAGGTCTGTGCGCCAAAGGTGTAGTCCATGGTGTAGGTCATGGAGGCGTTGCCCTCGGAGGTCATGCCGTCGGCGGTGGTGCAGCCCTTGGCGGCCAGGATGTTGTTGGCGGCCTCATGGCTGTTGTCGGCGGCGGTGAGGTAGTAGGTGCCGTCCTCCATGATGTACACGCCGGTGCCCAGGGCGTCATAGCTGGTGAGGAAGTACTCGGGCACGCTGGCGGTCACGGTCTCGCTCTGGCCGGGCTCCAGCAGGCTGGTCTTGCCGTAGCCCACCAGCTCAACGGCCGCCTTCTCGATCTGGTTCTCACGGTCGTAGTCGGTGTAGGGCTTCTGGGCGTACACCTGCACGGCCTTCTTGCCGGCCACAGAGCCGGTGTTGGTCACGTTGACGGTGACGGTGTAGGTGGTGTCGGTACCGGTGCCGCTCTTCTCCACCTGCATGTCGCTCATCTCGAAGGTGGTGTAGCTCAGGCCGTAGCCGAAGGGATAGGCCACCACGTCGTTGTAGACGTAGTCACCCACACCCGCGGTGCCCATGACGGCGTCCTCATACCGGGTCTCGGTGTAGCGGTAACCCACGTAGATGCCCTCCTGGTAGACCACGTAACTGGTGTACTTGGCGGGGCTGGAAGCGTAGGTGTAGTCATTGGCGTTGGTATAGGTGTAGACGCCGAAGTTGGACATGGCGGGGTTGAGCAGGTTATTGGTCCACCAGGTGTCGGGCAGGGAGCCGGAGGGATTGACCGCGCCGCTGAGGATATCGCCCACAGCGTACAGGCCGCTCTGGCCCACCGAACCGATCCACACAGCGGCGTCAATACCGTAGGTCTCGTCGTTCAGGAAGGCGGCGGACACTGGGTTGGCGCTGTTGATCAGCACCACGATGCCGCTGATCTTACCCGCGTCCTTGAGCTCCTTCAGGCCCGCCAGGATGCCCAGCTCATTTTTGTTGAGCATCAGGTAGTCGGAGTTGGCGCTCACGTCGGCGCCCAGGGGGTTGTAACCGCCGTCCACGTGGTTGGTGCTCTTGAGGTCGTTGGCCTCGCCGCCCACGCGGCCCACCACAAAGACGGCCACTTCGCCGTTGCCGAAGGTGGAGGCAGCGTCGCTCTTCTGGATGGCGCTCCACTTGGCCTCGTTGATCTCCTCGCCGCTGCTGGAGAAGTCTCGGCCGTACTCTTCCTCCCGGTACCAGTCCAGGAGGGCGGTGTTGGTGACGGTCAGCCCGCTCTCAGTCAAGGCGTCCACATAGGACGGGGCGTCGGCAGTGTTCACCGCGCCGGAGCCAGTTCCGCCGTAGACGGGGGAGGTGGCGGTGGCGCCGAACAGAGACACCTCGGGGTTCTTCAGGGGCAGCACGCCGTTGTTCTTCAGCAGCACAGCGCCCTCAGCCTCAGCCTCCTCGGCCTTGGCCAGGCCGGCTTCCTTCAGGTCGGCTACGGAGCTGTAGGCGGACTCATAGTAGCGCACATACTCTCCGGAGTCCTCGCCGTCAGTCACGGTCATGGAGGTAGAGGTACCCAGGAAGCTGTTGATCTGGCCGGAGAACTGTCCGGCGATGGTGTTGCCGAAGTAGGTCACAATCAGCAGGCCGATTGCGACGTTGGCAAAGACTTTCTTGAGTGTTCTTTTCTTTGAGGATTTCATTGGGAGTTCTCCTCTCTGCGCGTTCTTTCCATTAGGCGGACCGGTACTTCTTCATGTACAGCACCACTTCGGAGACCACCAGGGTGGCCGCCAGCAGCGCGGCACAGACAACCAGCTGTGTAAATGCGGGGAAGGGCTCGATTCCGTAGATGGTGTCGGAGACGGGCCAGATGGCGATCTTGATGAACAGCATGAAGGAAATACCGCTGCCCAGGCAGAGGAGGGCGGGGGCAAAACCGGCGGTGCGCTCGTTCACCAGCAGCAGGATGGCGGCAACAATGCCGACAGCCGCCATGATGACGCAGATCCGCACGTCAAATACCGGCTCCTTGTACTCGATTCCCTTGAAGAGAACGCCATAGCAGATGGCAGAGGCGATGGCGAGGATACAGGAGAAGAGAGTCACATAGAAGCCGGCTGCTTTTTTGCTTGTCTTCATGAAAAACGCTCCTTTCGGCAGCCGGACAGGAGCACCGCTCCTGTCCGGCCGGGAAATGACCATATGATATACGCCGCGTTGGAACGGACTGTTAGGCAGCCTTGTCGAAGATCAGGCAGTAGGTCCAGTCGCCCTCCTTACCTGGGCGCTCCAGGTGCTCCTCGCTGGCGCCCAGCAGGAGCTGGCCCTGGTTATTGATGCCGAGGATGAGCTTCCGGTCGGTGGTGTCCACGTCCGCAGGGGCGCCAGCGGCAAGCTGGTCCAGGAACAAGCCGTAGTCGTCCACGTCCTGGAAGCGCATGGTGGCGGGGCCGGGCTGCTGATAGAACTTGCCCTCTCCCATCACCTTGCCCTGGGGAAAGTCGGACCAGCTGGTGGAACCCCGGTAGCCGTCCAGGCCATCGGCGGACAGGGTATCGTTGATGGCGGCTACGCCGAAGGTCAGGTCGCCGGTCAGGTTGTAGACCTGGTTGTGGATATAGGCGGCCTGATCCACCAGCTCAGAGGGGTCCAGGGTGAAGGTGATGGTGAAGGTGACGGCGTCCGCCACCGCGTCAAAGGTCTCGCCGTTGGTGTACACCTGGGACAGGGTCCAAGCTCCCTCCAGCTCGGCCACGTCGCTGCTGTAAAACAGCTGAGTGACGGGTGCGCTGGGGTCGGGGGTGGCGGCGGGCTCTTCGTCCGCTCCGGGGGTCTCGGCGGCGGGGGGCTCTGTGGCGGGAGTTCCCGTGGCGGTGGATTCCACCGTTGGCATCCCGGTGGTGGGGGGTTCGGTGGTGGTGCCGCCGCAGGCCGCCAGGGCCAGCAGCATGGTAGCCGCCAGGAGCAAGTTAGACAGTTTCTTCATGGGTGATGCTCTCCTTTTTCGTTTTGTAAAGTATGGTTGTGCGGTCAGACAGTCGCAAAGGGGCAGGCCCCCTTTTAATGTTAGGGCCTGCCCCTCGCGGCTTACAGGGGGAATTGGACAATGGGGAACCCGAAGGTTAGTAGTTCAGGCCAAAGCCGGACCAGTAGAAGTTGCCGTCCGCGTCCCGATAGGCGTAGGAGCCAGAGGGGGACTGGGCCAACACCGCGGGGTCCATGTACTGTTCCTTGTCGTAGCCCGGCACATCGTTGGGGGAGACGCAGATGTCATAGGTGTTACCATCCTCCAGGGTCACCTGGTTCACGGCGATGACCTCATCGCAGGAGACCATGGTGACAGGCAGCTTGCCGGTGGGGTTAAACGTGCCGATGACAGCACCGATGAGAGCCTCGCCAGAGGTGCCGAACCCGCCGAGCAGGGCATCGCAGTAGGGCTCCAGGTTGGTCAGAATCCAGGGGCTGGTGATGTCAATGGTTCCGATGACCGTGCCGCCGTTGGCGTGGACCGCGTCAGCAATCTCCCAAAGCTCGTCGATATCGGCCACGGTGGTGACAGAGGTGGTATCGCCGGTCCGCTCACCTGTCTCGCTGTCATACTCCGGCGACTCCTGATCCTCCACCAAGTTAAGCACATGCAAAGAGTCGTCATCCCAGGAGATGGCAGCAGGCTCTACCATTAGGATGGCCACGTCGGCCTCGTTGTAGTCATCCACCACATTATAGCCCATAGCGGCGAGTCCGCCGGCCGAGTCGTAGTTACCCGCCCCGGTATAGCCCATAGCCGTAAGCGCATCGTCGATGGCGTTGTCGGAACCGGTGCCGGTAAATCTCTGGATATAGATGTTCAGGCCCTCGTCACCCGCATCCGCCAGGGGCAGCACGTTGTTGGAGTTCTTCATCAGAACCACGGACTTCTGGTTGAACTCGGTCTCGTAATCCTCCCGCACTTCGGCATACTGCTCACCCACGGCCTTGCTCTCGGCGGGGTCGCGGTAGGGGTTGTCGAACATACCCAGATCGATCCAGGACTTCATGCGGTTGGTGGTGGCCCGGTCCAAGGCCTCTTCGGTCACCATGCCGGAGGTAACGGCCTCTGTGACATCACTATAATCAGTAGTGGAGGTCCATTCCTCACCGATTACGTCCGTGCCGGCATTGATGACAGCGGCATAACGCTCGACTGGCGTCAGATCCTCAGCACCATAGGGATGACCATCAGGATCGTCAGAGATAACCCCGGAGTCGGAGTTGACAAAACCCTCAAAGCCCATGGTGTCCCTCAGCAGAGTCTGGAGGATGGTCGAATTATAGGCACTGGCGAGCTCCTCCGGCTCGATCAAAACACCATTCACAGTCTGGGGTTTGCTGCGGGCATCGGTAGTAGGACGGGAGTAACTGGGCATGACGCCGGTCACGCCTGCGTCGATAGCCGCCTGGAAGCCCACCAGCTGGTACTTCTCCAGGGAGCCCTCCGTGCTGTAAATGCGCCACTGACCGCATATGCTGTGACTGGAGAACCCATTCTGAGCCGCGCCATCGCCGGGGAAGTGCTTCATGATCACGGCCACATCGCCGGGCTGTACGCCATCGGTACCATGCTGATAGCCGGAAACCAGAGCGGTGACGATCTCAGCCATCATCTCAGGATTCTCGCCATAAGTTGTGGAGTTCCGGGTCCAGCGGGGGTCGGTGATCAGGTCAATCTGGGGGCCGTACATCTGGTGGATGCCCTTGGCGTCCCAGATGTCGGCGTCAATTTCCGCCCATTCCCGAAGGGCGTCGGCATTTCCGTCGCCGTAAACAGCTGCGGCAAAGCCGATCTCATAGGGGTAGCCGCTGATCATCGGATTGGAGATCAGCATGTAGGGGATGGTGACCTCGCCATTGATGGCGCCCACATGCTCGGCCAGCATGTTCAGGGTGTTGTTGAACAGGGCGCCGGTCTCCGTATCGGTATATTGCCGGATGACGCCGGAACGGCAATAGGTGTCAAGTACTTGTGATGCCTGATAGGCTTCCGAGTCCGCAGTGAGCCCGACCAGCTGCTCCAGGATCACGTTCCCGTTTTCATCGTACACTTCCTCGGCAGAAGTGGCGATCGGAGAGCACATCATCACATTCTTCAGCAGGCCGATACGCTGCTCCTGGGTCATCTTGCCTACCAGGTCTTCCACACGCTCATCGGTGGTCAGGCGCCAATCCTCATAGGGGTCCAGCTCCTGGTCGTTGTCGCTGTCGCGGAAGTACTTGCCATCCTCCACGATAACGCCGTTGTAGGTGACGCTGATAGTGGGGCCATCCGTGTTCTGATAGAAAACAGGAGCCAGGTACTCAGTGGGGGCCTGGCTGGAATCGGCAGTGTAGGGAGCGGGGATGTAACCATCCTCAATGCCGGCGCTCACCGAGGGGCTGGGCGTATTCTCCGCAGTATTGGTGCAGGCGGTAGCCATGGAGACGAGCATGGCTGCTGAGAGTACCAGGGGGACAATTCTCTTTTTCTTCATGAATAACTCTCCTTCATCGTAATGGGGCTCATTTCGAGCCTGTTGAAATATATTATATTGGTATTCTCTATTTTCAACAACAAACTATGCACAAGCCGCATATTTTTTGCGCAAACTGCATCAGCGTGCCCGATCACTATCAAGCCCAGGCAGAAACCATTTTTCTCCATTCTTTACCGCAAATTTTCTTGGCACAAAAAAAGTGCCTGTACCGGCCTCTATTGGGCCGATACAGGCACAGAAATACAAAAAACAAAGGGATGTTGTATTCTTTGTTATATTCTTCTTTTCTGCATTTTGAGCATTGTGCTTATGTGGGCTGCTGGCTGTTGTCAATCAGCCAGATGGTCAGCTTGAACACGCCGTTCTCCGCCTTCACTTTCAGCTTTCCGCCGTACTTCTCGGCGATAGCCTGCATGCTCTTCATGCCGTAGCCGTGGAAGTCCTCCGCGTTGGGCTGGGTGGTGACGGGCAGTTCCTCTTCAAAGTGCAGCTGCCCATGGTAGTAGTTGGTCACACTGATGGACACCAGGTCGCCGCTGTTGCGGATGATCATACTGATCTGCCGCTTCTCCTCCTCCACCCTGCGGGCGGCCTCCACCGCATTGCCCAGGGCATTGCCCAGCAGGGAGTAGACATCCGCCTCGGTGAGAAATTTCAGGCAGCTTCCGTCACCCAGAAAGCTCAGCTGAATGTGGTCCTTTTCGCACAGCAGCGCCCGGTCCGCCAGCAGCACGTCCAGCGTCTGGCTGCCGGTGCGGTAAGTCTGGTCGTAGATGCGGATCAGGGATTTGAGCTCCTTCTCCTCGTCGTCGGTAATGGGCAGATGGTAGTCCTCCAGCTTGTGACGGATATCATGGCACTTCATGTTGATCATCTCGATGGTGTCTTTCCGCTCGGCCAACTGCTTGCTGTCCTTCTTCCACAGCATACGCACCATCTCAATTTCTTTGGTCAGTCTGGCCTTTTGATAGATCTCAAACTGCATGACCATGCACAGCAGGCAGCATATGATGGCGTACAGGCTCTCCGCAATGACAGTGCTCTCCGGCCGGACGGCGCTGCTTTTGACCAACCGGGTGATGCCCACGCAGGTCAATACCATGACCGCGCTGAGCAGGGCAAGGCTCCAGCGGTATTCAACAGTTTCAAAATCAAAGTCAAGGGCATCGAACTTTTTGGGAATCACAAGATAGACAACCAGGCAGAAGGGCAGATAGGTGAGCAGCGCTCCCATGAAATACAGGAAGGAATCAGAAGGCAGATATGCGGACGGATCAAATTTCAGGGCAATAAGCTGCAGAATCTGATAAATCAGGTGCTGTGTGGCGCGGCCGGCGCTGGCACAGCTCAGCGCCTGTTCCCAGCTGGTCTCAAAGCAAAAATGGAAGAGCGCCATCAGCATGCAGAATTCAATGAGATAGTAAATGAAGACAAGCAGGCTGGAGACGGCCAGCAGCTGTCCCACCAGGCAGACTCCTGCGGCGCCCAGACCTACGGAGAGAATAAATCGCAGCAGGAAATGCTTCTTCCGCGGAAAATTGACAAAGAACAGGAAAAAGCACATCAGGTTTTCAACATATACCAGGAGAAATTCGTTCATCGCTTTAAGTACCACCTACCATGTATTCCGCATAGGCCTGCAGGAATTTCTGCTTGTACGACCGGCCGATGTGGAGATTTTCCTCCTCCACCAGCACGTCGTCGCCCACCACACTGCGCACATACTGCATGTTGACCACATGCCAACGGCTGATGGCACAGAAGCTCTTGGGCAGCTGCTGGTCGATGGACTTCAGCGTTCCCAGCGAACGATACACCTGATCCCGGGTGTGCCAGTTGAGATAGTGTCCGTCCACCTCCACGTAGTATATCTTCCGCACCTGAAGGCCGATGGTCTCCCCTTCCGTTCGGATCACAATCCGCTCTCCCACGGTGCTGCCCACATGGGCCATGATCCGGTTGAGCTTCAGGTCCAGGGCGAAGTCATTGACCGGCTTGAGGATGTAGTCAAAGGCCTCCACGGCGTAGCCCTCTACGGCATACTGGGCCATATTGGTCACAAACACAAGGGACACCCCGTGGTCCATCCGTCTGATGGCCTTTGCCGCCTCCATGCCCGTCATATGGGGCATCTCAATGTCCATAAAGATCAGATCATAGTTTGATTTGTAGGCATTGATCAGCTTAAGCGCGTCGGGATGCCGTGTGATACGGAACTCCAGCTGATTTTTCGATGCATACCGTGTCAGTAAATTTATGATGGTCTTTACGTCCTGATCATTGTCCTCAACCACCGCAATATTGAACATCTTACTCACCTACCCTGTGCCCGTCCTTTCCTGGGAGATGGCCGCCGCGTATCTCTTCAACCTGCAATGAACGGATCGCTCGCCTCGCTTATGTGGATTTTTATGTCGCTTTTTGATTATTATATCACAATTTACTGCCAGGGGCAATCATTTTACCGCTGTGCTGCAAATCGCCGGCTATACCGCCTTTTTTATCCGTCATTTGACATATTTAGGAGAATAACTTACTCAAACTTCGCACCCTGTTTGAGCGTCAAAATCAGCCCTAAGCCCGTCTAAATCGAGGAATTTCGCAACATCAGCCGGCAAATCAGCCAAGAACTCCACGATGAGGGCGTAAATACCCTGCTGCAAGGGATGAAACCCCTGCAGCAATTCTTCCAGAAAAAGTTGCAATTTCTCCAAAGCCTCCGCAAACGATATATCCGCCAATTCGTCTGCTACCAGGCAAAACAATGGACCAGCAGAACGAAGATCCTGGTTCTCCCGGACTATTTATTAGTTCTAGTTAGTACTTATTATATCAAAGGTTTATGAACAAATTCCAGCTTTTGTTCTCAGCTGTGTCTTTGTCATATCCCTCTTTATCAGCAGAATCCACAGCGGTTTATAGCTCATTTTCATCTTGTCACCTCGTTCAGCACAGCTTATCAACTGGACACTAATCCAGATTCATTATACCATGCGCCGAGGCGGAATGAAACAGCATTTTCCGTTTTGAAATCAAAAATTACGGTACATTAGAGTGCGGGATTCCGTAAAATTCAAATTCCAAGTCTTCTGCAAGCAGGGCTTTCGTGACACGAAAGCGATTTTCTGCTTGTTGGGGAAACTCCCCAATCCCCTTAGAACGCTGCCTGCGGCATCGGGCTGCGCATCCGTTCCGGATGCTTTAACGGCAGTTCCTGCCAAAGAAAACGCCGGAGTGAATCATCACCCCGGCTTCAAAAAAATTCACTTGTGCTTGCGGTCTCCACGTTTTTTGTAGTCCTCGTCTATACGCTTTTTCCAGTCTGCGCTCAGCGGGGCACTACACCGGACAGAGCTGATTGCTTCGCTGACCACTTCATAATTCAACGCGGTTCCTTCTCCGTCGCACCGATAGTTGACTGCACGATCTGCGCCGATTCCGAACTGACTTGCGGTCTCTACTGCGTCAATATTGGCACCGAGGAACAAAAACTCCCAACCGTATTTTTCTTTCTGCCGCTCAATCATCTGCTTCACTTTTTCGCTGTTGTACCGGCGGCTGGCATTTTCCATTCCGT
>ENA-ORUB01002446-ORUB01002446.1-human-gut-metagenome-genome-assembly--contig:-NODE-2446-length-17515-cov-6.384651_pt1 | contig 17515 bp, 8 predicted proteins | sample MGYA00241918_ERZ509200 | MGnify/ENA primary metagenome ERZ509200 (study PRJEB26280, sample SAMEA2338853) | human gut metagenome | biome: human gut; feature: human-associated habitat; material: faeces... | reverse complement strand
CTTGTCCGGCCCCGCCTTTTGCTGCGTATTCGTGTGCGCTTATTTCTTCTCGCCGTGCCGCACGGCGTGGGCGCAGATGGCGGCAAAGGTCTCGTCGCTGATGTCGTGCTCGATTTTGCAGGCGTCCTCCTCTGCCACCTTGGGGTCCACCCCCAGAGTGATGAGGAAGCGGGTCAGAGTGTGGTGCCGGTCCAGCATACTGGCGGCAATGGCCATGCCGGAGTCCGTCAGGGTGATGAACCCCTCCCGGTCCATGGTGATGTATCCGTTCTCCCGCAGCCGCTTGGTGGCGTAGCTGACACTGGGCTTGGTGACACCCAAATGCTCCGCCACGTCGATGGAACGGATATAGCCGCGCTCCTGCTGCATCATCAGCATGGACTCCAGATAGTCCTGAGAGGATTTCTGTATCTTCATGGCAAACTGCACCAACCTTTTTCGGATATTTCTTATAGGTTAACACAGACTAACCAAAAATGCAAGGAGAGAAAAAAATTTTCCAAATCCCCTTGACAAAGTAGGTTAGAGCGGTTAAACTTAGGCGATGGTTAGGGCAACTTAACCTTAATTTTGGCACAGAGGTTAGCAGGTGCTAACCGTTTGGTTGGGAGGAATGATGTGATGATGCCTTTGGCACTGGCCAACCCCGGCGAGGAGAATCTCATTCGGAAGGTGGGCGGAAGCCCGGAAGTAAAGAAGCATCTGGAGGATCTGGGCTTTGTAGCCGGCGGTACGGCTACGGTGGTGGCTACGCTGGGCGGCAATATCATCGTGAAGATCAAGGAATCCCGTATCGCCATCAGTGAAGAGATGGCACGGAAGATCATGATTTGACAAAAAAGGAGAGAAAAGTATGAAAACACTGCGTGAGGTCAAGATCGGCGAGACCGTCAAGGTGGTAAAGCTCCACGGCGAGGGCCCTGTCAAGCGCCGCATCATGGACATGGGCATCACCCGCGGCACCGAGGTATTCGTCCGCAAGGTAGCCCCTCTGGGCGATCCCATGGAGGTCACCGTCCGTGGCTATGAGCTGAGCCTGCGAAAGGCCGACACCGAAATGATCGAGGTCGAGTAAGTGTCCTGCTGCGGATGGAGCGAACCCGGCCTTCATAGGCCCTGATTTTTGTTAGTGATAAGTTAGAGAAATCAAACCAAAAGGAGCAAGCATCAATGGAGAAGCAGATCAAAATTGCCCTGGCGGGCAACCCGAACTGCGGTAAGACTACGCTGTTCAATGCGTTGACGGGCTCTAACCAGTTTGTTGGTAACTGGCCCGGTGTTACCGTGGAGAAGAAGGAAGGCAAGCTGAAGAAGCACGAGGATGTGGTCATCATGGACCTGCCCGGCATCTACTCCCTGTCTCCCTACACGCTGGAGGAGGTGGTGGCTCGTAACTACCTGATCGGTGAGCGGCCCGACGCCATCCTCAACATCATCGACGGCACCAATCTGGAGCGTAACCTCTACCTGACCACCCAGCTTACCGAGCTGGGCATCCCCGTGGTCATCGCCATCAACATGATGGATGTGGTCCGCAAGAACGGCGACCAGATCAACACCGGGGAGCTGTCCCGTGAGCTGGGCTGCCAGGTGGTGGAGATCTCCGCCCTGAAGGGTACCGGTGTCATGGAGGCCGCCGAGGCCGCTGTGGAGGCTGCCAAGAACGGCAAGACCATCCCCATGCACACCTTCTCCGGCCCTGTGGAGCATGCCATTGCCCACATCGAGGAGGCCGCCGTACATACCATGCCTGAGGAACAGCAGCGCTGGTACGCCATCAAGATCTTCGAGCGTGACGACAAGGTGCTGGAAAAGCTCAGCATCCCCGCCGACGTGATGCAGCACATCGAGACGGACATTCAGGCCGCCGAGAAGGAGCTGGATGACGATGCCGAGAGCATCATCACCAACGAGCGCTATGTCTACATCGCCGAGATCATCAAGGGCTGCTACAAGCAGAAGCGCAAGGGACAGCTCTCCGCCTCCGATAAGATCGACCAGATCGTCACCAACCGCTGGCTGGGCCTGCCCATCTTCGCTCTGGTGATGTTCCTTGTGTACTGGATCGCCATGGTGGCCGTGGGCGCCCCCGCTACCGACTGGGCCAACGACGGCGTGTTTGGCGACGGCTGGCACCTGCTGGGCATCGGCTCCAAGGCCTATAACGAGGTCAACGACGAGTATACCGCATCCCTGCAGGCTGTGGAGGCCTTCCTGGGCATCGAGATCGATCCCGAGGCCGATGACTTTGATCCCTCTGCCGTCGTTGCTCAGATGAACGCCTTCACCGCCAACAGCAACACCACCGCTACCGTGGACGTGGAGGACGAGGAGACGCTGGCCATCAACACCATGACCGCCTACTACGACGCCATCCCTGAGGGTGCCGACAAGGACAGCACCGTGGGTGTCACCTATGTGGACGCCGTGGCCTACCTCAACAAGAACGGCTTTGACGCCCCCGATCCCGCCGACTACGGCGTGTGGGTCCCCGGCGTGCCTGTTCTGGTGGAGAGCGGTCTGGAGTCTGCCGGCGCAGCCGATTGGCTCAGCGGCCTGATCCTTGACGGTATCGTGGCCGGTGTCGGCGCCGTGCTGGGCTTCGTGCCTCAGATGCTGGTGCTGTTCCTGATGCTGGCCTTCCTGGAGGCCTGCGGCTATATGGCCCGTATCGCCTTCGTTCTGGACCGTGTGTTCCGCAAGTTCGGCCTGTCCGGTAAGTCCTTCATCCCCATGCTCATCGGCGTGGGCTGCGGCGTACCCGGCATCATGGCCTCCCGTACCATCGAGAATGAGCGTGACCGCCGCATGACCATCATGACCACCACGTTCATCCCCTGCGGCGCCAAGGTCCCCTTCATCGCCATGATCGCCGGCGCCATCTTCGGCGGCAGCGCATGGGTGTCCACCTCCGCTTACTTCATCGGCATGGCCGCCATCATCATCTCCGGCATCATGCTGAAAAAGACCAAGATGTTCGCCGGCGACCCCGCTCCCTTCGTCATGGAGCTGCCCGCCTACCACTGGCCCACGCTGGGCAACGTCCTGCGCTCCATGTGGGAGCGTGGCTGGTCCTTCATCAAGAAGGCCGGTACCATCATCCTGCTGTCCACCATTTTCGTGTGGTTCACCACCTACTTCGGCTGGGTGGACGGCACCTTCCGTATGCTGGATGAGTCCGAGATCGACTCCTCCATTCTGGCTGCCATCGGCGGCGCTATCTGCTGGATCTTCAAGCCCCTGGGCTGGGGCAGCTGGCAGGCGACCGTGGCCTCCATCACCGGTCTGGTGGCTAAGGAGAACATCGTGGGTACGCTGGGTATCCTGTATGGCGGCGGCGACGGCACCGTGTACCAGAACATCGCTCAGGCCTTCACCGGCATCACCGGTTACAGCTTCCTGGTGTTCAACCTCCTGTGCGCTCCCTGCTTCGCTGCCATCGGCGCCATCAAGCGTGAGATGAACAACCACAAGTGGACTTGGTTCGCCATCGGCTATCAGTGCGGCTTCGCCTATCTCATCGGCCTGATGATCAACCAGTTCGGCAACGCCTTCACCGGCAGCCTGAACATCATCGGCCTCATCGCCGCTCTGGCTGCGCTGGCCCTGATCGTCTATATGCTGGTCCGCCCCTACAAGGAGGCCACCAAGCTCAGCGCCAAGGTGTAAGCACCTTATCCCAGCCTTTCACATGGATACGGAGGGCTCCGGCGTCGGCTCCCCCCCCCTTCGGGAGATGGGACCCGCGCCGCCCCTTCGACCCCATGTCTGAAAATGCTGCAAGCATCTTGAATGTTCCAAGTATATCAGAAAAGGAGTGAGTTTCCATGCTGCAATGGATCAGCGAGAATGTAGGCACCATTTTGATTTGTATGGGACTGATCGTCATCGTAGCGTTGATCGTCCGGAGCCTGATCCGGCAGAAGAAGCAGGGGAAGTCCTCCTGCGGGGCCGGATGCGCCCACTGCGCCATGCACGGTCAGTGCCATAAGGACTGACGGGCGCAGAAAATGCCATAAGGGAAGGGACACGGAAGCACCCCGTGTCCCTTTCTGCCCCTTCGCAGACCCGGAAAATGTCATCCAAATGACAACAAAGAGGCTCTTGCCCATAGGCGAGAGCCTCTTTGTTGCCCTGACAGAAGGGGAAAATAGACGCATCGTCGGTCGCTACCATGCAGCGTTGCCGGAGCGGAGATACGTCCGGACAGGGGAGGAGCGTATCCCCCTCCATAGCGCCCTCAAGGGGGCATCGTATTTTGCACGGCAAACACTTCTTCTTACCCACCGCCCTCTGAACAAAAGGCTGGCCCCCGCTGCGTGCGGGGGCCAGCCTTTTTAGCTTATGCGCTTATGCCTTTACAGGCTGTGCGTCGGGAGGTTTTCCCTTATCCCCGGCGCTTCTTGCCAACCAGCAGGGCCGCACCGGCCATGGCCGTGATCCCCATCAGGGAGACCCACAGCACCAGACGGCTCTCGTCGCCGGTGGCGGGCTTGGTGGGATCGGCGGGCTGATCGGGCTTGCCGGGATTCACAGGCTCCAGCTCAGCGCCGCAGGTATCGCACTTGCCGTCCTTGTCCGCATCCGTATGGCCGGTGGCGGGGAGTACACGGGTCTCCGTCTCACCGCAGGGGCAGGTGCGGGTCTCCACGCCGTCCTCGGTGCAGGTGGCGGGAGTGGTGACGACCCACTCACCGAACTGGTGGGTGTGGGCGGTGCAGATGATGTCGGCACGGTTGCTGATGCGGATACGGGGCGCCATAGCGGTGCCGTCGGCCAGCACGAAGGTGTTGTCGTAGGAGGCCAGACCTGTGGCGGAGATCTCGCAGCCCGGCTCCAGGTTCTTTACCTCATCGTTGGGGCAGATGTAACCGTCGATGAACACACGGGATACCACACCGGCGCTGTCACGAACCAGAATGGTCTGCACCAGGCCGTTGGCCATCTCGATGCCCACCACATAGCCCTTCAGGGTGATGAGTTGGCCCAGCACGGAGCCGTCGTTGACCTGGGTGGAGGTGACCTCTCTGGGGGTCACGGCCTCACCCTCGCCCAGCTTGACGATGTCGGTGACGGCCAGCTGGTGCTCACCCTGATAGGAGCTGGTGGTGCCGGACACACGCACCCGGTCGCCGATCTTGAAGTCACCGGCCACGGGGAAGCAGTTGATGCCGCCGGTCTCGTCCTGCACGTAGATGCAGTCGAAGAAGGCCGTCTCCTTGTCATAGCCGGAGGCGTTGGAGGTGACCACGCCCTCGATGGTGTACTTGTAGCCGTCCTCGGTCTGGGCCTGCACCTCGGCGATGGGCGTGATCTGCACGGGGTTGATGAGCCGCAGCAGATTCTCGCAGATCTTGTAGTTGGAGTAGTTCTTCTCGGAGCCGTTGTCGCTGATGCTGGCCTGCACCTCAAAGTTGGACATGAAGGCCGCACCGGAGACCACCACCATGCCACGGCCCTCCAGCTGCTCGGTGGCCATGACCATCAGGCGGCTGTCGTTTTCGGCAAAGGCATACTTGGGCGTACCGGCGCCGCCCAGACCGTCCTGATCCACGTCCACGGAGTAGGTGGTGGCATGGCCATACACCACGGGGGACACGGCAGCGGGCAGCGTGGAGGTGGCGTTGCCGCTTGCGTCCACGGCATAGATGGACGCACCGCCGTAGTGGCTGAAGCGCTCGGTGTAGAGCTTGTCATAGGGATGGTCGGGATCGACCTCTACGCCGTCCATCAGGGGGTTGTCCATGTTGTAGGAGCTGAAGTACAGCCGCCACTTATCCACGCCGTCGGCGGCGCTGCGAACGTCGTCATAGGTGGCGTCGTCGCTGATGCGGAGGCTGGAGCCCAGAGCGGCCAGCACCTCATTCTGGGTGGCTGCCATGTGCTTGATGGCGGGGTTGCTCTGAATGACGTCGTAGTTCTCGTAGTTGTCGGACCAGCCTGCCAGAATGACGGTACCTCCGGCTGCGTTGAAGGCGTCGATGGCCGCCAGCTCGTCAGCACTGTACGTCTTGGGATCGGCCTGAGCGGCCTCCAGACGGCGGCTGGGAGCGGTGAGGATCAGAGCCTTGAACTTGGGATTGCCACAGGCGGCGATGAGCTCCTCGCTGGAGTTCAGCTGCACGGTCCGGACGCTGTACTTAGCGGCCAGATTGCTGAAGTTGCCCATGGAATCCTTATAGTTGCCCGCCACATACTCGTTGTAGTGGGAAGCGTCGATGCCGATATACACCAGCGCATCCGCATTGAGCACATCCAGATCGATGGTCTTGGTGAAGGTGTACTCCTTGCCGTTCTGCTCCACCACGGCGGTGACCTGAACGGTGAACACACGGGCGGCGGTGGGGGTGTAGTGGAAGGAGACATCCAGCGTGCTGCTCTTGCCCAGCGTGTAGCCCTTGTCGCCCTCACCCTTATCCACGCCAATGACGGTGCCGCCGATGGTGTAGGTCAGGGACTTGATGGTGGCGTCGGTGTCCTCGCTGTTGAAGAGGGTGGTGGTCAGGGTCAGCTCCTCGTCGGTGACGGGAGTGGCGGTGCCGCAGACCATGTTGGAGATGCCCAGCTTCAGGCTCTCACCCACCCACACGGGGGAGGTGACCGCCAGATCGCCGTCACCCTCGGTGACACGGATGAAATAGTAGCTGTAATCCGGATCCAGCGTCACGGACAGGCTGCCCTGATTCAGCTCGGCGGGGTCGGACCAGGTGTGGACCACCTTGCCGGAGTTGACCACCACCTCCACCTTGGAGATGGAGTCGCTCTTGTCGGGATCGTTGACGGTGACCTCAAGATTCAGCTTCTCGGGGACCTCGGTGATACTGGAGCCCATCATCTGACCGTTGACGGTGTAGCCCAGCTCCAGGTTCTTATCCTCGGTGGCGTACATCCGCAGGGCCCGGATGGCCTCGTAGATGCCATCTTCGGTGAAGTTGTCGGTGAGGATAACGTCACGGGCGTCGTTGGCATTGCCCCAGCGGCCCTTGTGGTTGTCCTGATTGTTGGTGGGAGCCAGGTGCCAGCCCTTATCCAGCGCCATGATGTACTGCTCATAGCTGGGATAGTAGCCGCCGGCGCCGATCTGGCCCTCGCCGTTACCCACCTCCACCATATACATACGGCTGTCAATGACGGGATCCCAGTAGGAGAAGTCACTGAAGTTGCCGAAGGTGGTGCCGGGATGGTTGAACTGGCTGATGGAGTCCACGCCCTCGGCCTGACTCAGCAGAGCGTAGTAGGCCTTCATACCGGCGTCGTCGGTCTTGTTGTTGAGGGTGGTGTTGTTGCGGGAGACCACGCCGGGGGTGTTGAAGGTGTTGATGTGGCCGGGGCCGCCGGACCATGTCATCTCGAAGCCGCCCAGCGCCACGATGGAACCGGCGTTCTCGGCGTTGAAGGCATCGATGGTGCTCTTATAGGTGCTCCAGCTGTGGTTGGCATCGGAGTCCTTCACCAGAGAGGTGTCATACAGAGCGCCCTCCACGTTAGCATTGGTCTTGGAGTCGAAGTAGTTGGAGTGGTCGGTGAAGGCTACGAACTGCACGTTGGCGCTGGCGGGGATGCTCTTGATGTAGTCCAGCGCAGAGGTCAGCGTACCGGAGCCGTCGGAATACTGGGTGTGGCTGTGAAGCTGACCGAAGTACAGCTGATACTGAGTCTTGCCCACGGTGAAGAACCAGTTGAAGCTGGCCTCCTTGCCGTCGGTACGCTTGGCGGTGACCACCACCTCCGTGCGGCCGTCGGTGAGGTCGGCAGCGGGCGTGTAAGTGACACGACCATCGGCATACACAGCATCCACGGTCTTGCCGTTCACCGTCATGGTGATGGTGGGCTCCGTCCCGGCATTGGCCAGCGCCACAGAGATGGCGGGCCGCTTGTCGCTGCCGGTCTGAGCGCCCCGCATGGGCATGGGATCGGAGAACACCGGCTCGTCCTTGACGGGGATCTCCACCGTGCGGGTGATGGCCTTGCCCTGATTGTCCACGCCGCTGATGGTTACGGTGAGTTTGTCGCCCGTCACCTTCTCCACGGGGATGGTGACGGTGTAAACACCCTCCTCCTCGGTGACAGTCAGGGCCTCGCCCGCCAGCGTGGCGGTCATATCGCCCTTGACACCGAAGGGAGCATCCACGGTGAAGCTAAAGGTGTAGGCCTGCCCCACATAGGCGTCATACAGGTGGTCGATGACCACGGCGGGCATATTCACGATGCCGCCGGTCAGCTCCGTCCCCTCCGCCACGGGATAGAAGGAGAAGGAGTAGATGGTGTAGTCCAGATCACCGGTGGAGCTGTACATACTGTACACCTTGAAGCTGTCGCTGTAATACTCCAGCCACTGGCTGTATTTGCCGTTATACTTGGCGGTGCGGCTCTCCATTTCGTAGCCGCCCACGTTGCCGGAGCACTCCCGGAGCAGCCAGTCGGCGTCCTCACTGGCGGTGGGGGAATAGAAGGCGTTGTTGCCGGTGCCGTTGGCGCACAGATAGCCGTAGGTGTCGTTGCGGAAGCGATAGTACTCGCCGCTGCGCTCCACGGTAAAGACCACGGCGCCGTTGGAGCAGACAGCCTTGCCGTTGGCAATGGTGGCGGCCGCCTTGTTGATGGCGGGGCTGTCGGTGTTGTCATTTTGCTCCGCCAGAACCGCCTCAGCGTTCTGGTTGTAGATGACCACCTCATCGCCGGCCTGAGGCAGCTGGCCGGGGGTGGGAGGCGTCACGTTGGTGACGTAGTCGCTGCTGGCGCCGTTGCGGAGCTGATAGGTGCCGTTGTAGGCGGAGCAGCAGGCATACAGGGCCGTGACGTCGGCCTCGGTGACGTTGGCAGGCAGCGGCACACCCTTGAAGAGCTTGGTGCTGCCGGTGGCGTCGGTGACGGGGGTGCTGCCGGAAGCGTTGTAGGTGCCCAGCGTCACGTCCTTGATGTAGACGTACTCACTGAGATAGTCGGCGCCCATCTGGGAGACGGTGATTTCCTGTGCGGGGATGGCCTCCACACCGGCCTTTACCACCTCCATGGCAGGGGACTGCATCTGAGGCACGCCGCCGTAGGGGTTAACGGTGCCGGTGACCTTCACCACGTCGCCTACCTTATAGTTGGCGTGGTTGGCGTAATCATAGATCTGGAAGCCGTAGATCTCACCGCCGATGACGTCCTCCAGAATGATGGAACTGATGCTGGCAGCGCCGTTATAGGCGTTGCCGTAGTGATACACCACCTGACCCACCACGGAGACATTTTCGGTCTTGGTGGTGATGGCCCCGGCATCCTTGACGGTGAGCGCCCCGTCGGGGATCATGTCGTCCGTGATGGGGTCATTGACGGAACCGGCGGCCCGGATCTCGTCGGCAACGGTATTCCGCAGCTGCAAGGTGCCGTTGTTGGTGCCTACGGCGGCGGTAACATCTACCTTGTCGCCCACGGCAAAGGCCCAGCTGTCGCCGTTCTTGGGCAGAACTGCCTTATAGAGCTGGATGGTCTTACCGTCGGCATCCTTGAAGGTGACATTGGGGTTGGCGTACTGACCGTTGTTGTCATAGATCTCGGTGATCTCCAGCCCCTTCAGCTGCACATAGGTACACACATCGTCGGCGGTCAGGGCGGCGATGGTGGTGGGCTTGGCGTTCAGGGTCAGGCCGCTGGACTTGACGAAGGTGCCGCTGCCCAGCTGCGCCATGCCCCTGAACTCGGCCCGCTTGCCGGTACCGATGATGGTGTCGCCCAAGGCGATCTCGTCGGATCTGACGGCCAGACGCAGACAGATAGCGCCGGTAGCATCCTGCAGATAGTAGTTCTGGCCGTCTACCAGCGTCACGACGCCCTTGACGGTGAACTCGGTGTCGGTGGCGCCCTCCAGCGCCGTGCGGATGGGTACGGCGGCGGGCTCCTCCGGATCAGGCTCCGGGGTGGCGTCCACGTACTGCTTCTCCTGCGTCAGCTTGTAGAAGGTCATGCCGAAGTCCGCTTCCTTCAGCCGGTCGGTGCTGGTGCAGTAGGCGGAGAACTCGGTGAACTTGGCGAAGTATTCCAGGTAGACCTTGCCGTACTGCCCGGTGACGCCGCTGCCGGAGAGGTAGTAGGAGGCGTTCTCGGCATTGCAGGTCTCCACATCCCAGCGGGTGGTGCCGTTGGCGGCCACGTTGAGATTGTACTTGCCGCTGTTTTCACCCAGCGTCAGGGTCTTGTCACCCTGCGTAAAGGTGTAGGTGCCGTCGTCGTTGGCGGTGACATCCCAGACCAGCGCATCCATGGTGCCGGCAGTCAGCACGTTATTTTTCACCGTGGCGGCCACGGGGGTCAGGTAGTAATTGCCCATCACGGTGGAGCTGACGGCAAAGCCGTTACCGGCGTTGAAAATGGCCACCTTGTCGCCGCCGGTGAGGGCAGCGGTCTTAACATACTTGTCCACCAGATGATAGGCCTTGTAGGTGAACACGACCTCCTGACTGTCGGTCATGCCGTCCTTCACAGCCTTGACGGTGATGGTGCAGGAGGCGGTGATGGTCACAGGGCCGGTGTAGTCCTGATAGGCGCCGTCATCCACCTTGTACCGCAGGGTGGCATCCGCCGTCTTGCAGGCAAAGGCCACGGTGTCGCCCACCTTCACATCGCCGGAGGCGGTGCCGGTGGGGGCAGCTACCTGCTCCAGCCCGCCGCCCAGCTTATAGAGGGTGAAGTGGCAGGGGTAGCCGCCGGGAGACTTGGTAATGGTTTCATTTTTGTAAGCACGGAACTTGTTCTGGGAGGCGGCGTTGCTGGCCAGCTTGACCGTGTCATCGCCCTGTCCGGCGAAGGTAAAGGTCTCGTCGGTGGCATCGAAATCCACGGCCCACCGGTAGCTGCCGCTTTTAATGCCATTGTTGTTGCCGCCCTTGGGAGCAATGGCCTTGCCGTTGGCGTCGCTGAGAATGGTACCATTCTTGTCCACGGTCAGCGTCCAGACGCCGCCCGTGGGATCAATGACCTGATCGTTGGCAGCTGTCACGGCCACTGCCGTGACCCATGTGCCGTCCAGCACACCGGGGGCGTAACCGTTGTTGGCTACCATCACATACTCGCCGCTGACCAGTTCATCGGCGGACGTGACCTTGGTGTAGGTCTTTGTCGCTGATTCGTCTGCCAGAACTGCTGTGGGCAGCAGCGAGAGCAGCATCATCAGCGACAGCAGCACGGACATGATCCGACTGCTGAGTCCTCGCTTCTTCAATGAGATCCCTCCTGTTCAATATTACACGTTTACACGGCGGCCTGCTTCTGTCCTTCCGTCCCCCCGGAGATAGTACAAAGCCGCCTGACCCGCATCCAGCGGGCAGACGACCTTCCACAAGCTATCCTGTTTTTGGCACGGAGGCAGCGTCAAGGGCTCCGATCAGCTGAAACAGGCAGACTGTGGGGGATACCGTTGAGCAAAGACAAACCTTTCGTGTATCGTGCTGCCGGTCAAAACCGTGTACGCCGCTTTTGGCCGTACATACCGCCTTTGACCGATGGTAACAGTCTATCATAAAGCTACCCAAATGGCTAGCCCTTTTTCAATGATTTTGTAAGAAATGTGCAATAAGTTTGTATAATATTTGCAAAGTATATTGACAGTTGTAGCTGACTAGTGAACACTATTGACATCAGGGGCGGAAGTTGCTATGCTGTAACCAAATATCATTGACGGAGGAAACGCCCATGAAGCGGAAGAAGGGGAATGCGGACCGGCTGACAGCCGGGGTCTGGTGGAGCAGGAACCGGTGGAGCTGCGTCATTCTGGCGGCGGCGCTGGTGCTGTTCATCGTCGTGCGGATGGCGGCTGTGACCCTTGAGCAGCCCCAGCCCCGAGGGGATGAATATGCCGAGTACGAGACCGGCGTCGTTACGGATATCCTGTCGGACAGCACCGAGGCGGATACCGTGGCCGACGGCGGCTATCGGGGGGAGCAGCTGCTGCTGGCACAGGTGCGCTCCGGTCAGTACAAGGGCGAGACCATGCAGGTGTATAACTATGTGGGCCCGTTGTACGGCCAGCCCCTGAAGGTGGGGCAGCGGGCGGTGCTGCTGATCTCCACTTATAGCGACGGCAGCCACACCGCCACGGTGTACGAGTATGACCGGGCGGTGCCTCTGGCGGTGATCGTGGGCCTGTTCCTGCTGGCAACGGTGCTGGTGGGCGGCAAGGTGGGAGCCAAGTCTCTGGTGGCGCTGGCGGTGACGCTGGTGTGCCTGTTCTGGATCCTGATCCCCCTGCTGATGAAGGGAGCGCCCACTCTGCTGACGGTGTTTCTGGTGTGCGCCTACATCACCGTGGTGACGATGGTGATCTTGGGCGGCGTGTGCCGCAAGACGGTGTGTGCTGCGCTGGGTACGGTGGCCGGTATGGCGCTGGCGCTGCTGTTCGGCCTGCTGTCTCAGAGCCTTCTGCGAATCGACGGTCTGCGGCTGACGGATGTGGAACCGCTGCTGCAGCTGCGGCAGACGGGTACGCCCTTGAGCCTGCGGGGCCTGCTGGTGGCGGGGGTAGTCATCAGTGCGCTGGGCGCCGTGATGGACGTGGCCATGAGCATCTCCTCTGCGCTGACGGAGGTACATACCGTGGCCCCGGACCGGGACGGCCGGGCTCTGTTCCGCTCCGGTATGAATATCGGCCGGGATATGGTGGGTACCATGACCAACACCCTGATCCTGGCATTTTTGGGCAGCGGCCTGTCCTTCATCATCTATCTGTATTCGCTGGGGCTGGATCCCCGGCAGCTCATCAGCTCCCCCTATATGGCCACGGAGGTCATCAGCGGCATCGCCAGCAGCATCGGCGTCATTCTGGCGGTCCCCCTGACGGCGCTCATCACCTCGTTCATTTTGGTGAAGGATAAAAAACCGAAGGCCCCCTGCGGATCGAAACCGGAGGATAAGAAGCTTCCCAAAGAGGTTCAATAAGGGAGGCACCACCGGCGGCTGGACAAAAAGGTGTCCAATGCTGGACAAAAGCTGGACAAAAACCGGGACGCTCCAAGGTCAGAAAATGGGGCAGTAACTGGACAAAACCGGCGGATGCAGACCGAAAAACGACAGCGCAAAAACCCAAAGGGATAAAAGCAGCCCTCTCTGAAATCCAAAAACGGAACACCGGCAGAGAAAAGACTTTCAGGCGCCGGACTGCTATCGATTCCGGAAAAGAGAAAATACCGGCATATGATCGGCACCGAAAAGAAGCAAGAGCGGAGATGATAGCAGCGCCGGGAAAAAGCGGGATCCATGCCGATGACAGAGTCGGAAACGGGGGAATATCGGGCCGATCAAAGAAGCCGGAGAAGTGTAAAAGCCGGTTCGGCAGCGGTGCCGAAAGCGCAGGCACCGGAACGATAGCAGCGCCGGGAGAGCGAAAATACGGAGCAATGACAACGCTGAAAATACGAATACCGGCAGAATAGAAAAACAGCAAAAAAAGGCGGGGAAGGCAATTTTGCCTTCCCCGCCTGCTTGCCGCCGGATGCGGCTGTACAGGAGGAGAGCTCACCTGCTTGCGGCGCAGGGAGGAATGACCTATATATTTCCCAGTATATACGAAGTTCGGAGAAATGGCAATGATTTTTCGGAAAAATTTTCCCGATGGGAGCATTTAATTTTTGAATATTTCGCATAAAGAAAATACTGAGGCGCAGAAGGGCCACAGAGCCGCTCCGGATTTTTCGATTCTGGCAGCGTGGCGGCATCAGGGAAAAGTGGCATCAAAAATCGAATCGGATCAGAAGATGAAATGGTATCGAGAAAATCAGGAAGCAGCGGGAAATCAGGCGATGGCGGAGAAGCCGGGTGGTTTCGGAAAAGCAAAAGGCGGAGGGGGGACCCGGTAGGGCCCCCCCTCCGCCTTTACAGAAAGAGAGATGCGCTATTTCAAGGGGCCTTGCCGCCAAGGGGCCTTGCCGCCAAGGGGCTACGCCGCCAAGGGGCTACGCCGCCAAGGGGCTGTGCCGCCAAGGGCTTTTATCGCCTAAGAGGAGCGCTGCGAAGGGGGGGGAATCAGGCCCGGTACCTCTTGCCGAGAACCAGAACGGCTCCGGCCAGAGCGGCCACGGTCATCAGGCTCAGCCACAGGCCCATGGCGGCTTCGTCAGCGGTGTTGGGGCTGTCGGTGCCGTTATTGCCGGTATTGCCGCCGCTGTTGGCGTTGGGATCGGCGGCGCCGCAGACGGTACACTTGCCATCCTTGTAGCTGTGGCCGGCGGCGGGGATGACCTCGCCGGTCTCGACGGTCTCGCCGGTCTCGCCGCAGACGGTGCAGACCTTATCGCCGGTGTAGCCGGGCTCGGTGCAGGTGGCGTCCTTGGCGTTTTTCACCACGGTGCTGTGACCGGTGGCGGGCAGCGTCTCGGTAGACAGTACCTCATCGCAGTCATCGCAGATGACGGTGACAGAGCCGTCCTCGGTACAGGTGGCAGGGGTCTCGGTGCGGGTGGTGTGGTCGTGATCGCAGGTGACCTCCACGGCGATGAGGGTGTAGTCACCGGTGTTCAGCAACGCCCGCACCATGCCGGTGCCGGTGTGCAGCGCGGTGACATGCCCACTCGCATCCACGGAGAGGATGCTCTCATCCAGACTGGCATAGTTCACAGGGTTCAGCTCCGGAATCACCACGCCGGACTCGTCCAGCAGGGTCAGGTACTGCGTGAGGTCCGCGCCTTGGCCCAGCTTCAGATGAATGGTATCCTGGGTGGCCTGAATACCGTCGTACCGCTTGGGTACCACAGTGACGAAGCACTGGACGGTATCCTGGGTGGTGCTGGTGGCGGTGGCGGTGATGACGGCATTGCCGGGATTTCTGGCGTCCACAAAGGCGCACTCATCGGGCAGATCACGGTTGGAGGTGGCACGGATCACGGGGTTGGTCAGGTCCACCGCATTGGGATCGCTGTTGGTAAAGGTGATGATCTGATCGTCGCTGGTGGCGGCGGTATCCGTGGCGTGGATACCGTCACGGCCGGCACCCACGATGCCCTGCTTGCCCTGCAGGAAGATGCGGTTGCTGCGGGCCTGGATCCAGCCGTGGTACAGCTCCACAGAGCCTGGGTACGGGCCCACATGGACGGTGAAGGAGGCGGTCATGCCCTGATACTCGGCGGTGACGGTGACGTCGCCGGACTTGCCGTCCTTATTGGCCACCAGTGTGGTCTTGCTGTACTCATCCAAGTCGGCAATGGTGGGATCGGAGACACTCCAGATGAGGCCGTCGGTGCCGTAGGCGTTGTGCTTGCCGGAGAGGGCAAAGCCGTAGGGCTCCAGATACACGCCGGGCAGGTCGATGGTGGAATCGAAGTACATGGTGGTGGTCATCTCATCGAAGTCCAGACGCAGACCGGTGTAGGTCAGCTGATCGCTGACGCCCACCACGCAGGAGACGGAGGCACCGTTGGCGGTAGTGGCGGTGACGGTGGTGACGCCGGGGGCCTTGGCAGTGACCAGACCGTTCTCGTCCACGGAGGCCACGTCGTCGTTGCTGCTGGTCCAAGTGAGAGCGGCCTCGGTATCGGTGTCGAAGACCAACAGCTGCTGCTGTTCACCGGTGAACAGGAAGGCGGTGGTATCGGACAGGGACAGGGTGGTGCCCTCGAAGGTGTCGGGCAGCTGCACCAGATAGGCGGCGTAGTTGTAGCCCCAGTCGGACAGCTGGACATACAGGAGCTTGCCGGCGTAGTCGGTGACATCCACGGACACAGCGTCGGAGGTGACATCGGGCATATCCGCCAGACCCACGTTCTTGTGCAGGAGCTTCTCGGAACTGGTGCTGATGGTGCCGTCGTCATTGGCCACGAAGATCTCGGTATCCAGATACAGATGCTCGTCGGAGACCTGCATCCCCAAGGTGGTGCGGCCGTCGGCGCCAGTGCTCAGGGTCACACGGCCCTGATCCAGCTGGGGAGCCTGAGTATCGATGTACACAGGGAAGGTCAGGGTATCCCGGACATTGCGGCTCTCGTGATCGGTGACGGGATCGGCGGTGATGGTGTAGTAGTACTGGCCGTCAGGCAGGGCGCTGCCCTCGTTGTCCGTGCCGTACCAGGCGTCAGGAGCCATATCCTGATACATGGTGGCGGGAATGGGGCCGCCCTGAGAGGACACATAGATGGTCTTGGGGACGTTGGTAACGGCGTCGCTCCAGACCTCCTGCCCGTCGGCGTTGGTGACGGTGAAGTGCAGGGCGGAGGCGCTGCGCATCTGGCTGACGTTGACAAGTTCCACGCCGTCCATATAGGTATCGCCGTTGGGGGAGATGGTGATATGCCCGGCCTTCAGGGAGGTTTTCTCTGCCCCGTCCATGGTCACGGACAGATTGGCGCCCAGACGATAGGCAAAGCTGCTGGTGAAGTATGCGCCCAGCTCGGTAGAGAGCTGGCTGTAAGGCACGGTATCCTCATTGAGCATAGTGGCGTAGTCCAGCATACCGGGGGCGGACCAGTCGCCGTAGTAGGCCAGGAAGGGGATGGACAGATCTGCGCTGCCATCCTTGGCGGTGAGCACCACGAAACCCTCCACATAGATGCCGTTTTCATAGGCGGCGTCCAGCTTGCCCTTCTGGCTCTGGGAGAGGGAGACGCTGACCTTCACGTCGCCGGTGGCCCCGGCAGCCAGCGTCACGGTCTTGTCGCCGGAAACGGTGACATCCAGCGCCTCATCGTGGCTGCTCATGTAGGTCTTGCCGTCCTGCTCCAGCACGGCGGGGGACATGGCGATGACGGACACGTCATACTGGGCGGTGTCCTTGCCCATGTTTCGGGCGTGGAAGGTCAGGCCGTAGCTGCCGTTCTTGGCAACATCGTCCCCCAGATCCAGCACGGGCTTGGTGTCGCCGTACTGGTCGGCATCGGTGTAGAGTACCACATCGCTGGAGGTGGCGGCGGACAGGTCAATGAGGCCGCTGCCCTGCAGACGGGGGGAGTAGGGGAGCTTCGTCTCCGGGTCAACGACCGGGGAGGCAGTGGACATCATCAGGTTCTCCGTCATGGAGGCGGCATCATAGCTGCCGGTCCAGTTCTCGGCCATGTAGGACTTCACCAGAACGCTGGCACCGGCCACATAGGGGCTGGCCATGGAGGTGCCGCTCATGGAGGCGTAATCACCCTTGCCCTCGATGGTGGGGATGGAGGAGTCATCGGGATGTTCGGTGTCATTATTGTACACCAGAATACCGATGGCGTTCTTCCACAGGGCGTTCTGGATCTTGGTGACGAAGGTGATGGGCTCGCCGTTTTCGTCGGTACCGCCGCGCTGCACCACAGCGATCTTGCCGGTGACGTCGATGCCCTCGTAGTCGGAATCGGCGCCGTAACCGGGAACCATGACATAGTCATAGGGGGCGGCCAGATCGTCAGATACGTCACCGTATATCTTCAGGAGAGAAACGTAGGAGTCCAGGCCCAGGAAGGAGGTCTGGCTGTCAGTATAGGTGTTCTTCTCGTCGCCCAGCAGCACATAGTTGGCGTAGATCTCCTGACCCTCCACGCTGGCGATGGACAGGTTGGCGGGGTACACGGAGGGGGCG